>ENA-OWND01001674-OWND01001674.1-metagenome-genome-assembly--contig:-NODE-1674-length-13088-cov-5.839791_pt1 | contig 13088 bp, 13 predicted proteins | sample MGYA00245342_ERZ651119 | MGnify/ENA primary metagenome ERZ651119 (study PRJEB26857, sample SAMEA4031756) | metagenome | biome: human; feature: oral; material: saliva | place: Philippines | collected 2014...
CGCCGCGCCCTGAGGCACTGATTGACGGCATGCTGAAGCTGCGTGAGAAGATTCTCCATCCCGAGCGCGTCCGTGCGGAACGTGCCTACTGGGCAGAGCGGGCGGCAGAGAGGGCGGTGCACGCATGAGGAATAAGTATGTGACGCCCGCGATGCTGGAGGCACTCAAGGTCGCCTTTTCATCGGCGGAGTACGATGCGGAGGCAGAGCGTCCCGCGCTCTACATTGCCGCTGAGGAGCTCCTCGGCCTGCTGCGCGTTCTGCGTGACGACGGGACACTGCAGCTGACGCGGCTGGAGAATGTGACGGCGGTGGACTGGAAAGACCGCTTCGAGATGGTCTATCATCTCTTTTCACCGACGGAGCTGCACTGGCTGACGCTGAAGGTAATGCTGCCGCATGATGCGCCCGTGCTCCCCTCGGCGACCTCTGTGTTCCCGGGCGCGGAGTTCGAGGAGCGCGAGGTGTATGATCTCATGGGCATTTCGTTCACGGGGCATCCCGATCTGCGGCGCGTCTTCCATGCGGACGATTTCGTCGGGCATCCGCTGCGCAAGGACTTTGTTCCGCCGCCGCCGCCCGCTGTCCCATCCTTTCGGAAGGAGGAGTTCTGATGCTGCGTACCGAGACCTATACGCTCAACATGGGCCCGCAGCATCCGTCGACGCACGGCGTGCTGCAGGTGCAGCTCGAGCTGGACGGCGAGCGCATCGTGAAGGCGACGCCGATCATGGGCTATCTCCATCGCGGGATTGAGAAGCTGCTTGAGGCGCGGACGTATGCGCAGGGGCTGCCCTACACCGACCGCCTCGACTACATCTCGGCCATGAACAACAACTTCGGCTATGCGCGTGCGGTGGAGGAGCTGGCGGGGATCGAGACGACGCCGCGCGCGGAGTACATCCGCGTCATCATGGCGGAGCTGAACCGCATCAACAGTCACCTGATCTTCATCGGGACGCTCGCGAATGATCTCGGCGCGTCGACGGGGATGCTCTATTGTTTCCGTGACCGCGAGAGGATCCTCGATATTTTCAATCTCGTCTGCGGGGCGCGTCAGACGTTTCACTACATCCGCATCGGCGGGGTAAAGGAGGATCTCTCTCCCGCGGCGGCAGCGATGATCCGCGCCTTTGTCGACCGTGTGCCCGACTTCCTCGCGGAGTACAACCGTCTCCTCACGGGCAACGAGATTTTTGTCCGCCGCATTCGTGGCACGTCGCCCATGACGACGGAGGAGGCACTCGCGTGCAGTATGACGGGGCCGAATCTGCGCGCGACGGGGCTCGCCTTTGATCTGCGCAAGGTGGACGGCTACAGCGTTTACGATGATTTTGACTTCGATATCCCCGTGGGCGAGCACGGCGATAACTGGGATCGCTACATGGTCAAGCTCGCCGAGATCACGGAGAGCGCGAAGATCGTGCGGCAGGCAATCGACGGGCTGCCCGAGGGTGACTTCATGGCAAAGAAGGTGCCCAAGGTCATCAAGCCGCCCAAGGGCGAGGTGTTCAGTCGGACGGAGGGAACGCGCGGGGAGCTCGGCTTCTACATCGTCAGTGATGGTACGACGAAACCGTACCGCATCCACATCCGCCGTCCCTCGTTCGTAAATATGCAGGGGCTCGACCCGATGTGCCGCGGCATGCTCATCGGCGACTCGGTCGCCGCCTACTCGTCCATCGACCCAATCATGGGCGAAGTGGACTGCTGAGAAAGGAGACGAATGATGGAGAGCTCTCTTCTTTCTGCGATAGCGATGGAGCTGGATGGGCTCATCTACTGCCTGATCCCGATTCCGTTCGTGGTGGATCTCGTGATGACCTTCGTCGGTATTGCCATCCTGCTCGGCATCATCTCGATGGCGGCGATTGTCTTTACCTATACGGAGCGCAAGATCTGCGCGTTCATCCAAGTGCGCATCGGCCCGAACCGCGTGGGCGGAAGATTCGGCCTGCTGCAGCCCGTTGCGGATATGTTGAAACTGATGAGCAAGGAGGACATTATGCCCGCCGGTGCGGACAAGGTGGTCTGGGCACTCTCGCCCGCGCTGCTCTTTGTCCCCGCGGCGCTCGTCTACGCGCTTTTCCCGTTCGACGTGGGGGCGGTGCTCGCCGATGTCAACGTCGGTGTGTTCCTCCTCTTTGCCATCTCGGGGCAGGCGGTGCTGCCGTTCCTCATGGGCGGCTACGCATCGAACAATAAGTATTCGTTTATCGGCGGCATGCGCATCGTCGGGCAGATGCTCAGCTATGAGGCGCCGCTCCTCTTCTCCCTGCTCGGCATCATCATGCTGACGGGCTCACTGCGCCTCGACGATATCGTGCAGATGCAGGCGCAAAACTACTGGTTTATCTTCATGCAGCCGCTCGCGTTCATCATCTTCCTGATCGCAGCGGTCGCCGAGACGAACCGTACGCCGTTCGACCTCGTGGAGGGCGAGTCCGAGATCATCGCAGGACCGTTTACGGAGTACTCGGGGATGCGCTGGGCGCTGTTCTTTCTTGCAGAGTACGCGAATCTCCTGACGGCGGCGATCCTCGCGACGACGTTCTTCCTCGGGGGCTACAGCGGACCGTCGTTCCTGCCGGGATTCGTCTGGTTCGGCCTCAAGGCGGTGCTCATGGTGCTGCTCATCATGTGGTTTCGCTGGACATTCCCGCGCACGCGCGTGGATCAGATCCTGACGTTCGGCTGGAAGGTGCTCGTCCCGCTCTCGATTCTGAACGTTGTTCTGACGGGTGCACTGATGTTCTGGTTCGGTATCGTTTAAGGGGGGACGCACATGTTTGGAAAAGGCCTTTTGACCGGCATGAGTGTCACATGGAAGCATCTCTGGGGCAAGAAGGAGACAGTCTGCTACCCCGAGGAAAAGCTGCCCATGACGGATAATTTTCGCGGCGGCAATCTCGCGATGGACTGGCGCGTCTGCATCGGCTGTTCGATGTGCGCCAATGCGTGCCCGAACAAGGCGCTCGATCTGACGATTGTCCCAGATGCGAAGAAGAAGCGCCACATGAAGTCCTACATTCATCACTCGGGACGCTGTCTCTACTGCAATCTCTGCGTGGAGGCGTGTCCGGTCAATACGCTTGTCTGGGATAAGGACTACGCCATCGCCACGTGGAGCAAGGAGACGATGACGCACGATGCCATGACGGACGAGGACCGTGCTGATCTCGCGGAGTTCCTCGCACAGGTAGAGGTCGAGGCGGCAGAGGAAAAGGCGAAGAAGGAAGCCGCCGCCAAGGCAAAGGCGGAGGCTGAGGCGAAGGCGAAAGCCGAAGCGGAGGCTGCCGCAAAGGAAAAACCTGCTGAGGAAAATGCCGCTGGAGAAAAAGCTGCGGCGGACACGTCCGCCACGGAAAACGCTGCCGCAAAGGATGCGCAGACGACGGAAGGAGGGGCGACATGAGCTTTATCTTTTACTTTCTCGCTGCCGTGACGATCATCGGCGCGCTCGGCGTCGTTCTCTCGCCGAATGTCGTGCACAGCGCACTCTTTCTCGTGCTCTCGTTCATCGGTGTGGCGGCGATCTATTTCTACATCGGCGCAGAGTTCCTCGGCGCGGTGCAGCTCATGGTCTACAGCGGCGCGGTCGCCGTCCTCATCGTCATGGCGATTATGCTGACGCGGCGGGACTCGATGGCGCAGTCCAACCCTTCGCAGAAGCTCTTTCGCCGTGTCGTGACGGGGCTGCTGGCAGGCAGTATCTTCTTCCTCATCGGATGCGGCATTGTCCTTGCCCCGCTCCCTGCAGGCGGATTTGCCGCGCCAACGGGGGCAGACGAGATCGCCCAGCTGATGCTCGGCACCTATCTCGTGCCGTTTGAGGTGACGGCGGTGCTGCTCCTCGCGGCGATGGTCGGCGCACTGCTCTTGGCGAGAGGAGGGGATGCAGCATGATCGGTCTCCCTGATCTGCTCTTTTTGTCGGCACTGCTGTTCTGTATCGGGCTCTATGGGCTCCTCACGCGGCGCGGCATCATCCCGATTCTCATGTGTGTGGAGCTGATGCTCAATGCGGTCAACATCAACCTCGTTGCCTTTGACCGATTCTATGCGCACAACGCGGAGGGGCAGCTGATGGCACTCTTCTCGATTGCGGTCGCCGCATCCGAGATCGCCGTCGGGCTGGCTCTCGCATTCCGCCTGTATCAGATTCGGTTCACGACGAATGTCGATGAGCTGGATACGCTGAAAGACTAGGGGAGGGGAGTGCTATGTTTACCTTTGCTCTGACACATGCGTATCTGATTCCCCTGTTCCCTGCGCTCGCGTTCCTCATTATCGCGCCCTTTACGCGGCGAGAGAAGAATCTCTCGGCGACGATTGCGATTGTGATGATGGCGCTGGCCTTTGCGTTCTCCGTCTTTGTCGCACTCGCTACGGTGAACTATCAGATCACGATGGGCGATCCCTACGTGATGAAGACGGTCTGGGCACACATCGGTGCGGTGGAGCTCGCGATGGGCGTCCTGATCGACCCGCTGACGGCACTCATGCTCGTCATCGTGACGCTGGTCTCGCTGCTCGTCTACATCTATTCCGTCAGCTATATGGAGCACGATGCGGGGATGGGGCGCTTCTTTGCGTTCATCTCGCTGTTTTCGGCCGCGATGCTCGGGCTGGTCGTCTCGGTCAACTTTCTCCAGCTCTATGTGTTCTGGGAGGGCGTCGGGCTCTGCTCCTACCTCCTGATCGGATTCTACTATGATAAGGTCTCGGCGCGCGAGGCAGCGAAGAAGGCGTTCATCACGACGCGCATCGGCGACTTTGGCATGCTGGTCGGCATCCTGCTCGTGCAGGTTGCGTTCGGGACGATGGACTTCATCGAGCTGCGGCTCATGATGCCCGAGTATGTCCTCGTCGCGGGGACGGGCTACTTGACGGTGATCGGTCTGCTGCTCTTCATGGGGCCGATCGGAAAGTCCGGACAGTTCCCGCTCCACGTCTGGCTGCTCGATGCGATGGAAGGCCCGACGCCGACCTCGGCGCTCATCCATGCGGCGACGATGGTCGCGGCAGGTGTCTTCCTCGTTGCGCGTGCCTTCTTCATCTTCAGTGAGTGTCCGCTCGTGATGGACTTCATCGCAGGGCTCGGGGCATTTACAGCGCTCTTTGCGGCGGTTATCGCCGTGACACAGCGGCGGTTCAAGGCGGTGCTTGCCTACTCGACCATCAGTCAGCTCGGCTACATGATGCTCGCGGTCGGGATCGGCGCGTTCTCCGCCTCGATGTTCCATCTCATGACGCACGCCTTCTTCAAGGCGATGCTCTTCCTCTGCGCGGGCGCGGTGATGCACGCACTCCACGATGAGACGGACATCACCAAGATGGGCGGGCTCTGGAAAAAGATGCCGCTCACCTTCGTGACGATGCTGATCGGTGTCCTTGCGATCTCCGGTATCCCACCGTTCTCGGGCTTCTTCTCAAAGGATGAGATCCTCGCCGCGGCGATGCACGCGAGCACGCCGCTCTATCTCATGGCAACGTTCACCTCCTTCCTCACGGCCTTCTACATGGCACGTCTCCTCATTGTCGCCTTTCTCGGCGAGAGCCGCAGTGAACACGAGGCGCATGAGGTCGATGCCTTCATGCGCTGGCCGATGATTATGCTCGCTCTGCTCACCATTGTGAGCGGACTGTGGGGCTACTTCGGCGGTTTTTCCCTGTGGATCTACGCGGATGCACCGCATCATGAGGCGATCGACTGGACGGTGGCGGGGACGAGTACCGTGCTCGCACTTCTCGCCTTTGCGGCGGCGTATCAGATCTATGGACGCCATCGTCTGCGCGCAGCGATGCAGCAGCGGAGCTTCGGCTTCCTCTATCGCGTCGTCTACAACAAGTTCTATGTGGATGAGCTGTACGGCTACTTCCGCGAGCGCTTCGTCTACGGCACGGCGGTGATCCTCAAGTGGGTCGATGAAAAGATTTTCGACGGCATCATGAATGGGCTCGGCGCCTATGGGCTGGCGATGAGCGAGGTGCTGACGGAGAATGTGAACGGGCAGGCACAGCGGTATGTCGTCGTGTTCTACACGGGCGTCGTGATTCTCCTGTGCTATGCGCTGTACTGGGCGGTACAGGTTCTGATGTATCTGGGAGGAGGTCTTCTGCGATGACATTTCCGATTCTCTCGGTCATTCTCCTCACACCGCTTGTGGCCGCGCTCATCCTCACCCTGCTGCCGGGACGCCTGCACGATACGATACGTCAGCTCTCGGCACTGGCGATGATCATCGTGACGCTGCTGACGCTCTTTGTCTACGCGGACTACGATATGGCGCTCGGCGGGATGCAGTACACGGAGTACATGCCGTGGATCACGGATCTCGGCGTTGCCTACTCGCTCGGCGTAGATGGGATCTCCCTGCCGATGCTCCTCCTGTCGAGCGTCGTGGGACTCGCGGCCGTCTACAGCTCATGGCATGTGGAAAAGCGGGTCAAGGAGTACTTCGTCCTCCTGCTCATCGTGATCGCGGGTGTCTCGGGGGCATTCCTCGTGCGCGACCTTTTCTTCTTCCTCGTCCTCTGTGAGATGGTCGTCATCCCCGCGTATCTGATGGTGATGATCTGGGGCTCGTCCGAGCGCGTGACGAAGGAACACGCGGCGATGAAGATGACCATTTTCCTCCTCGTCGGCTCGGCGTTCATGCTCGTCGGCGTGCTCCTTCTCTACGTGAGTGCATACGAGTCCGGGATGCGGACGTTCGACTTTGAGGCACTCGCCGCCGCTGCCCTCGCGGGACATATCTCGTGGGAGGTACAGGTGACGGCATTCCTCCTCCTGCTCGTCGGGTTCGGCTCGCATCTCTCGATGTTCCCGATGCATATATGGTCGCCCGACGGCTATGCAGGCGCACCGACGGCGATCTCGATGATCAATGCGGGTGTGCTGAAAAAGATCGGCGGCTACGCGCTCATCCGCGTCGGCCTCTTTATCCTGCCGCTCGGGGCAAAGTTCTGGGCGCCGCTGATTGCGATCCTCGCCACGATCAATGTGATCTACGCGTCCTATATCGCACTTGCGCAGCGCGACATCAAGTACATGATCGCCTACTCCTCCATCTCTCACATGGGCTACGTTCTCCTCGGCTTCGCGGCACTCAATGTCGTGAGCGTCGGCGGCGCCGTCGCCTATATGGTGGCGCATGGCATCATGCTCGCACTCTTCTTCTCGCAGGTCGGCTACGTCTACGAAAAGACGGAGCTGCGCCGTGTGGGCGATCTCTGGGGCTTGGCGCACTATATGCCGCATGTCACGGTCGGCTTCATGCTCGCGGGACTATGTTCACTCGGTCTGCCCGGCCTGATCGGATTTGTGCCGGAGTTTACCATCTTTGTGGGGACGGTGGAGGCATATCCGGCCCTTACGGTAATTGCGGTCTCCGGCATCATCTTCACCGCGTTCTACGTCCTGCGCATGCTCGCGCGCGTGCTCTTCGGCCCGAAGGTGGAGCGCTTTGCGAAGTACCCCGATGAGCGGAAAATCGACGTCGTTCCGCTCGTTGTGCTCGGCGTTTTCCTCGTCGGATTCGGCGTCTTCCCGGGACTCCTCATGGGCATGGTGGATGCGGGGACTGCGCCGTTGGCACCGCTTCTTGAGATGATTCAGGATGCACCGACGATTCTGGGAGGTGGGCAGTGATGATGCAGGAAATGAATCTTGCCGCGATCTCCATCGAGCTGGGCATCGCCGTACTCATGGCGGCCGTGCTCCTGATCGACCTCTGTATGGCGCGTGGGACATCGCGCCGCGCCCTCGCCCGCGTGACCGCGCTCGGACTCCTCGGCGTCCTCGCTCTCGCCGTGCGGATGTATCCGCCGAATGGGGGCGCGACGGCGTTCTTTGCGGGGCTCTACATCGTTGACGGCTATGCTGTGTTCTTCAAGATTCTCTTTATCGTCGGTGTTCTCGCCACCGTGCTTTTCGCAGAGGACTATGTGGAGAAGATGATCCGCCACAGGGGCGAGTTCTATCTGCTCCTCCTGTCCGCCCTGCTTGGCATGTGTGCGCTCGCCTCGGCGAACGACCTCATGACGGCGTTTGTCGGGCTGGAGCTCATGACGATCTCGTTCTATACACTCGTTGCGATCCGCACGGATGCGCCGCTCTCGGCAGAGGCGGGCATCAAGTATCTGGTGTTCGGGTCGGGCTCGACGGCAGTGCTCCTCTACGGCATGAGCCTCGTCTACGGGATGACAGGGACAATGATGTTTCAAGGGATCGCACAGGGACTTGGCCTCGTGCTTTCCCTCGGGCTCATCGGCGTGGTCTTTATCCTCGCGGGCTTCTTCTTCAAGCTCTCGATCATCCCGTTCCATCTCTGGGCACCCGATGTGTATGAGGGCGCACCTGCGCCCGTGACGGCACTCCTCGCCATGTGCTCCAAGGCAGCGGGGGTGGCGATCCTCCTGCGCGTGCTCTTCGTTGCGTTCCCTGCGCTCTCGGCGTACTGGACGCATCTGATGGCGGCGCTTGCGTGTGTCTCCATGGTTGGGGGCAACATCATGGCGTTCCGTCAGACAAACATCAAGCGGATGCTCGCCTACTCCTCGATTGCGCAGGCGGGGTACATGATGACGGCGATGGTTGCGACGAACGCGGCGGGCATCAAGGCGGTGCTCTTCTACGCGATGGTCTACGTCTTGGCGAACGTCGGGGCGTTCGTGACCGTCTCCTATCTCGAGACGGAGCGCGGCGGTGCGGACTTCCGCAGCGTGCGCGGTCTGGCGCATGACTCTCTGCTCCCGGCGGGCATCCTGATGGTTGCGCTCCTGACGATGGCGGGCATCCCGCCGACGGCAGGCTTTGTCGGCAAGATTTACATCTTTTCCGCCGCGATAGATGCAGGCTATCTCTGGCTCGCCGGGCTGGGCTTTGTCGTGTCGATGATGTCCGTCTACTACTACCTCCTCGTCATCAAGGAAATGTTCCGCGATGTCGAGGCCGATGAGCCGATGATCGACACGCCGCTGCACCTCCCGCTCTCAGCAGGAGCCATGGGCGTCATTGCCGTCGCCTTTACCCTCGTTATCGGCGTCTGGGCAGAACCACTCTCGATCTTCAGCAATATCGCCGTCTATACCTTTATGCGGTGACGAAATTCCTCCGTGACAATATAGTGTACACGGAGGAATTTTTTCTTGTGTTTTTAGAAAAAATCGGTATGATGGGGAAAAGAATATGTTTTATGGGAGAGGATGGATCATTGATGAAGGGGTTGAAAGTAGCAGGGCTTCTCGTATGCGGTCTTCTTTTCATTGGCAGCAGCGTGGAGGCATCCGGAGAGTTCTCGTATCAGAATACAGTGATCGCACATCGTGCTCCGGATGGGGCTATCGGCTTTGTTGCGGGACCGGATTTGCCCGTACTGAAGGTATTTCGTCAGGATGGAGCGGAGCCAGCTTACTATATCCGCTTTGATGCGGCGAAGGGATCGTTCAAGAAAGCAACTGGGATCCACGCGCGAATTTTTGCTGATGGCAAGCCAATCTCACTCGAACCGCTTCGTCCCGAATCGAAGATGCACGACAATAAGTATTTCTATGGATGGTATCGCCTTTCTGGTGAGGCAATCGCGCAGATGGGGAGTGCTGTAGAATTTTCGTTTCAGCTTGTCGGGGCGGATGAAAAGGTGCTGTGGTCACAGAAGGGAAAGCTTAAGACCACGGAGGCTATGCAGAAAATTGCTGCAGCGGAGCCAGCGATGTACCTCCGTGAGGGAAACATACGCCCTGTGAATGCGGAGGACTCTGTGAAAGCGGACTCAAGACCCCGTGTGTTTCTTCCCAATGTTACCCCCGAAGCGGTTAAGATCCGTATCTATGAGGATTTGGAAAAACGCAAGAAAGACAAGGAAATTAGGGCGGATTGGACGCAATTTTCTTTTTCGCTCCATACAAACGAGCGCCTTGTCAATATTGTAGGGGATCGGGTTGGTGATGGTGATTGGTGGCCGCTCGTCACATTTGAGGCAATTCCTTATCAGGGGGGGACACTGCTTGCTATGATGAAGGATCAGGAGGGATACAGTATCGCTTTGCGATCGTTATGCACCGTTGGCATGATGACCTCAGATTCCTTTATTTTCAATTGGACAGGACGTTGGCGCAGTATTGCGGAACAGTGGGACGGCTTCTTGAACGATCTGTATTGTGAAATGAGTCCTCATGCAAAGTTTCCTTTTGAGTTGCGCAGTATACATGCAGAGAATGCAGGAAACCGTTTCTTTATTAAGGCGACAACTGACACTGCACTAGCAGAGGGGGATGAGATCCTGACTGTCGATGGAGAATCCATTGCGTGGTACAAACCAAATGAACTGCGTCTTTGCCTTCTCCAGAAACAGGGGATGGCGAAATTCTTGATCAGGCATGCCGATGGAACGGAACAGGAGCTTTCCATAGTACCTGAGATGGAGCTTCCTGTGCAGCCCGTTAGCTTCACTGATATGAATTATTTCGGCAATAAAAAGATGGTGGTTTCTGAATCGCTGGCAGTCACGCAGGGGAACTATCCGGAGCTCTTTCGCCTGATGGATGAGAGCTATCGTAAAAAAAATTAAAGAGGATCATTGTAAAATACAATCGGACACATAAAAAGTAGAACATACAGAATCCATCTGGTAAAATATCTTTGCCAAAACACCACCACGGTCTGACAGAGTTCTACGTTGCCCCGTCCAATGTGGTGGAGAATTTCATCTGACAACATTTCTATTTCTGTATACTTCCTAGACATGACGAATCCCTCCTGCTGTAATTTTTATTTTACAACAGGAGGGATCTTTTTACTGTCTGTTCTCTAGTGAGCAGACCAAACAACTTATTCATCGAATATGTCTGCATGGGTTCCAGTTTCGACCAGGGTCAAGGTTAGGACGTCGTTTTCAACGAGGTATATCAACAACCAATCCGGTTGAATATGGCACTCGCGAAATCCCTCCCAATTGCCATGAAGTGCATGGTCACGGTATTTGGCATCTAGCTTGTGCCCCTGTCCCAATGCTTCGACAACATCATCCAGTAGCTTGAGATTCAAGCCACGTTTCTTGGCACGCTTGTAACTTTTCTTATAAGCGTTGGTGAACTTGATGTGATAGGTCATTCTTCCAATGCTTTCTTCAAGTCGTCCATGTTGTCATAGCTAGGGACATTCGGGTCACGGGAGATTTTCCTTGCTTCTTCCATGGCCGCCAAGGTGCTTTGTTTATAATGGGGCATTTCGATAGAAAACGGGATGCCTCCACGAAGGACGCACTGATGGAGAAACATATTAACGGCGCCGGACATATCCAAGCCAAGTCCAGAGAACAACGCGCTAGCCTGTTCTTTTATGTTCCGGTCAATTCTTATTTGAGTGGGGACAGTTGACACGATGACCATACTCCTTCCTTTTGGAACCAGTATAGCTTGTTTGGTTTACGATGTAAAGCAAAACGTTTGAGTATAACTAAGAAGAGGAGGTCAAAGCTTTCTTTTTTACAAAAGCAGAGAGCCGCAATAATCTCCAAGCCGTGTAGCACAAAGCATCTGACGGAGACAGAAACCAAACAGCTTTTCGTCAAGGCACTGAACTCCTTGGTGGAAGTCAAAGAGAATGTGATCGCGGAACTCACAGACCTGATTGACGGCGTTTGCCAGACGGGAAAGCTGATGGAGGAACACAGTAGGGTAGAGCAGGAACTCTGTGTTTTGGCAGAACGCCTTATAGGGACGAGCGATGCGTTCGAGGAAGCGAAATTGCTCTGATTGGTTCTCAATCCTGATATGAGAGATGTGAAATCGAACGCTCTCATCTGCGAGAAGATCAGCAGACGGGGGAGGGGGAACCATCGTCTCCACACGCTCCTCGCCGAGCCGCTCCTGTTGGGAGGGCGGTGCGGCAAAGACGGAGAAAGAAGATAGCGAGAGGAGGGGGACTATGAGAAGTAAAGAGGGGCGTTTGAGTGTTTTCAAGTGGAGTCACCATATACTTTCAAAGAAGGCGTTGACACATATTTTCTCCCTAATAGAGGGACTCCTGTTTTTTTAGACTTTCTTCTATTGAGTTTGATATTTTATCTAGTTCGTTAATTATCCCCTCTTCATGCTTTTTTCTTGCACTTTCGAGATCCCAATTTTTTTTGATCTCCCCGCGTTTTCTCAGCTCTGAAAAGATTTTTTTATCTTCTATGGAAATATCATCCACATCCTCTATCAAAAACAAGCTCGATCCATATGCTTCCTGTAAATCCTTTAAATTACTTACCAAATTGCTAGGCCCATCCCATGACATACGAGCATCGCTCGCATAGTTTTCGATTTTTATGATCTTTGTAAAGAGTGGGATGACACATATTTTTGTATACCCTGATTCTCCATACGAATATAAATATGGGAATTTATACTCGTATGCGTAGCAATTCATCTCCAGCGCAAGTTGTTTATGAGTATCAGATAACACTTGATCATGGAAATACATTTGGTAGCGGAATCCGGCTATATTTGTTGCTTCCATTAAATAGACAGGAGTAATATATGAATAAGCAAGCAGCGATATGTAAAGAACTAAGACCGTAGCAACAAATATTTTTACGATAGAGAACGCTTTCATCGGTATAATCCCCCCTTATTCATGAAAGAGTTCTGTTATATCGTAATCAATATCATATGTTGTTTTGTAAGCAAATGTTGACCGAACTCCAGATTGCTGGACAATATAGGCATCTTTGAGGAAAGATCCCATAGCTGCCTCAAACTTGCTGTGATTCCAATTATCGACAATCGATATCTTTGCTTCGATAATATCATGATTAAATTTAAACGTGACAATGGCCGATGCGCGTCCTAGTCCGAGCGCATTATCTGCTCCATTTGCATAGAAAGTATAACTATCTACATATGTAGGCATCGCTACATTTTTACCTAATACTTGTTGTACAGCGTTTTTAACGAGTCTCCTGTTAAATGATTCATTTCTCAAAGTTTCATTTACCAAAGAATTAGACCCGAATTCTATAAAAGGAAGTCCGTGTTCCGTATAATCGACATTGGTGATACCATGTCCTAAAAAATTTTGATCTAAGAAAACACTTAATAA
>ENA-OWND01001680-OWND01001680.1-metagenome-genome-assembly--contig:-NODE-1680-length-13059-cov-5.350123_pt1 | contig 13059 bp, 10 predicted proteins | sample MGYA00245342_ERZ651119 | MGnify/ENA primary metagenome ERZ651119 (study PRJEB26857, sample SAMEA4031756) | metagenome | biome: human; feature: oral; material: saliva | place: Philippines | collected 2014...
TTTATTGAAAATGGTGCACCTTCCGGAGTAAAAACTAATAAGAGCAAAATCCTTTTGGATGCTTGGACTGAGACAAATAAAGATACGGATGTGCCTCGTTTGGGTCAAACTCCTCAGTTCGATACCCATTTGCTTGAAAACGCATCTTTTCTGCGTTTGAAGAACCTCAAACTTTCCTATGCATTGCCTAATAGCTTGTTTGCAGGTCAGAAAGTTCTTTCAGGTGCTCGTGTTTACCTAATGGCTCGTAACCTCTTCACAGTGACTAAGTACAAAGGCTTTGACCCTGAGGCTGGAGGCAATGTCGCTCTAAACCAGTTCCCCAATACGAAACAATTCATGGGAGGTATCCAACTGTCGTTTTAACTAGAAATTTAGAAGAAAGAATATGAAAAAGATATTATATTGGGCTGCGGCAGCTCTTTTTGCTGTGAGTCTCGTTTCCTGCGATCTGAATAGAGATCCGGAAGATAAGGCCAAGAAAGAGCCCTTCAAAACAATAGCTCAGGCTCGTCAGAGCAGAGATGGCTTGTATTCTCTGCTTCGTGAATCGGAGCAATTAGCTTTCCATGTTTATGACGAGGTTCAGTCGGATATGTACACTACTACCAAGAACGATGGTAACCAATACTATCCATTCGTAGCTTGGCAGTTAGGAAGCATGGAAACTCATGGTCGTGCTGATGAGGATCAAGTATATGGTATTGCCGGTTATTACTTCGAGTATAGCCGTCTGATTCAGCAGGCAAACTCCTATATCGAAGATATGGAAAAAGCTCTTGCCAATAATACTGATATGAGCATTTTCATTTCCTCCGAAGAAGTGGAACGTGCTAAGAGATATCTCGCAGAGGTACGTGTTGTACAAGCTTTGGCGAATTGGCGTTTGATGGATCGTTTTGCATATAAATATGATGCCGCATCCAATCAAAGTCCTCAAAACCTTGGCATTGTTTTGATCAAGGAATTCAATCCCGCTTATATCGGCCCCCGTGCTACTCAGAAGGAGTGTTATGATCACATCCTCTCGGCTTTGGAGGCTGCTATTACGGTATTGCCTGAGAAGAACCCTGACGGCATCACATATGCCGGACGTGACTACGCTCATGCTTTGAGAGCACGTGTACACCTTTCTATGGGTAACTATGCCGATGCACTTGCAGATGCTAAGCAGATTGTGGAGAAGTATCCTTTGATCAACGCTAACAATGCAGAGGATTTTGCTAAAATCTATCGTTCAGATGCTAACAATCCCGAGATCGTATTCCGTGCTTTTGCATCTCCTACGACCGGTGCTGTTGGTGCAACCTCTCTTAATGGCGCATCTGTGGTGAATAAGAAGATTAAATATGCGCCGTTTATCGTTCCCTTGCAGTGGGTAGTCGATTTGTACGAAGATGCAGATTATCGCAAGTCAGTCTATATTGATAAGACAGTTAGTAACGGCAGTGAAAAGGGGTATTTGGTAAACAAATTCCTTGAAGATCCTGCCTACAGAGAAACAGCCGATATCCCCATTCTGAAAATAGGGGTACGTATGTTCAGTATTGCAGAAGCTTATCTGATGGTAGCTGAGTGTGCTCACATGACAGGAGACGATGCTACGGCGATTGCATACCTCAAAAAGCTCAGTGCTGCTCGTGGTGGCAATATTGACACCGGTGATGTAATGAAAGCTATTCAAGAAGAACGTACTCGTGAGCTTATCGGTGAGGGTGCTCGTTTGCGCGATATGATTCGTTGGAATCTTCCGAATATCGACAAAACAGAAATCCAACCTGCTCTTACTGGTTATGCTCGTGAGATCGTATTGGAGCAACCTGTTCCGGCCGGTCACTATGCATTTACATGGGAGTTCCCCAACCGAGATCGTCAGGTTAATCCTCATTTGATCAAGAACTGGTAATTTCTGCTGACTTTTAGTCAATAAACAAATAAAGGGGCTGTCCAACGGATGGCCCCTTTTTTTCTATCTGACGCTGAAATGACACTATAAATTGAAAGCAGACCGATGGAAATTATCAGGCACTACTACTTCTCGAATATATCCCGGCTTTGATACGGCCTCCATGGTTTGATGGATGAAAAAGTGTAGTATAAGTCAGCAGATGTCTTATCTTTGTACACTAAATTATCATAGGTATGTGCAAGAAACATTTCATCCGATATCTCCTTTGGACTTTCTTCTCTTTTTGGTCAGGAATAGCTGTGGTCTCTTGTAAAGAGTCCAAGTTAGATCTCGAAGACGTGAATGTGGTTGATCTGCAGATCCACCGATTCTACCTTTCCAGTAAGAAAAATCCGGATTTGGAAAAAGTATTTTTCTCTATCGATCATGCAAAAGGGACAATTATTAATAAGAAATATATGCCTTATGGCACAGTTTTGGATTCCGTAATGATGAAGCTCGTAACTGATTTCTCTGCGAAAAAACTGCGAGTGGCCATCAATGATGGAGAATATAAGGATTGGCATAATAAGGATTCGTTGTGGTTGCGCGATTGTCATACCTTGCATTTAATGGTTTTCGACGAAAGTGGCGAGAAAACGAAAAAGTATACCGTTACCCTCAATCGTTATGATTATCAACCAACTACGTTCGTTTGGCATATGCTCGATGGAGTAGCTTTACCGGATATCAATGCTTCTTTTGTCGATGTTGTAACGCATGCTGACAAGGTTTATTTGGTTGCAGCCACAGGTAATAAGACGCTGTTGTATTCATCTGACAGGAAAAATCCTGTTCATTGGACTTTACTATCGTCTTCCGGCTTGTCCGGTGCATGTCGGCAGATAGCCGCGACTGAAGATGGACGCGCTTGGATTCTAACGGATTCCGGTATTTATCAAAGCGATGACTTCACAAACTGGAGTTTGCTCCCCTCTGAAGTCCCTGTGACAACCCTGCTGGGTGCCATGGCTTGGCCACAGGGAAGTCATACACTGGCATTACTTGCTGAAAAAGAAGGCTCTCTGTTCTTTGCTACCAATATCGATGGAATCCATTCTTGGCAGGAGCAGGCTCCCGAAACTTTTCCTGTTCGCAATTTCAGTACTCAACTATATAAAGCAAACAATCATCCAATGCTCCGTTTGGTCGGCGGCGTAACGCATACGGGTGCTCCTGCCACTTCCGTTTGGATCACGAGCAATGGAAATGATTGGTTCGGACTTGACTTGGCCGCCGGAGCCATTCCGGCGTCAATGGAAAAAGGGGCTTTGGTGCAAACTCCATCGGATGGTAACTTGTACTATTATGCCACTGAACAAGCCGAAGGTATAAAGCGAGTGGCTGTGGCATATTCGACTGATAAGGGCATCACATGGAAACGTGGAGCCGCCGATATTATGTTGCCGGCCGATCCTTTCTACACAGTCGGCTACCCGTTGCCGTTCGTCTGTGCTTTTGATGATGGGGCTTACAATATATATCAGTTGGGAGGCGTTAGCTCTTCAGGAACATTCTTTTCCTCAATATGGAAGGGTATCCTGAAACTGAATGAAAACAATTAGTAAGAACCATGCGGCACGGATCTGTGCCGCCATTGCTTTGTTTGCTGTGTGTAACGGTCGGATAGCTGCTCAGGAATTTCTCTATGAAATAGGAGGAGGTTTTGGTGCTGCTCAGTATTTCGGTGATGCAAACAGAGGCTTGTTCGGTTCATCCGGAGTTGGTTTGGAGTTGGTCGGACGCTACAATTATAATTTTCGCTGGGCTTTCAGTGCCATGTTGGATTGGCGTACATTGAGAGGCAATACCGATAAGTCCGGGAATGTCTTCCCCGATTTTGCTCAAGCGGATTTTAAGGTCGGCTTGACTCAGCTCCACGTTAGAAGCGAATTTAACTTTCTCCCTTATAGCGATGGCTATAAGTATCTTGGTACAGCTCGGCTGTCTCCTTATGTAGCGGCCGGGTTGTCTTTGGGTTTTGCTTCGGGCGCCAAAGGTTCGGCTTTTGCTCCCGGGATTACTGCGGGAATGGGGGTGAAGTATAAGCTTAAACCGCGGATCAATGTCGGTATCGAGTATTCTTTCACGGGGTTACTTACCGATGCTTTGGATGCGCTGACGGATAAAAGTGTTTGGCTCGAGGATCCATATAAGATCAATGACTCCTGGGTCAAAAACAAGGATGCTACAGGGGCCTTAGTGCTTAGGATTACGTATGACTTCGGCCGGCGTAAGACTTTTTGTAATAAACAATAGGGCCTCGAAACATTCTAAGGGAATAGACCTCTCTTGGATTGGTCGTTAGGTGAAATATCTTGATAGAAAAGAGATAGATGGAAGGTGATGGAGACAAACTCCAGTCAACAGTTATAGTGCCGAGGCATATCGCTTTGGTCATGGATGGTAATGGCCGTTGGGCAAAGATACGTGGGAAAGAGCGATGCGAAGGACATGCAGCCGGTGTGGATGCTCTGCGCGTAGCTTTGCGTGCAGCAGCCGGTTGCGGTGTGGAATATCTTACAGCCTACACCTTCAGTACGGAGAATTGGAATCGTCCGGAAGAGGAAGTCAGGGCACTGATGGGCCTTTTCGTTACAGCTATCATGAATGAGATGCTGGACTTGATGACCAATAACATTCGCCTCTTGGCTATCGGCGATTTCAGTCGGCTCCCCGAGGATGTCCGTGAATCGTTAGAAAAGGGTATTCGAGAGACTGCCGGAAACACGGGGCTGACTTTGGTTTTGGCCCTTAGCTACAGTTCTCGCTGGGAAATGACCGATGCTATCCGTAGATTGGCTCGAAAGGTTCGGGATGGAAGTGTGGAGCCTGAAGATATAAATGTCGATTTGGTTTCTGATCATCTTTCCACCGCCGGCATTCCGGATCCGGATCTCTTCATTCGTACAGGTGGAGAGAAGCGTATCAGCAATTTTCTTATGTGGCAAATGGCCTATACGGAATTGTTTTTTACCGATACGCTTTGGCCGGACTTTGATACCGACTGTCTGAAGGTAGCCATAGAAGAATATTCATCGAGGGAGCGTCGATTCGGCAAGACCAGCGAGCAAATCGCTCTCGGAGAAAATAAATATTGAATCATTTGAGAAAGACTATGTACAAAAAGATTATTGCCGTAGCAGCTCTCTTCTGCGCCAGCATAGGGATCCTGAAAGGACAGTCCTCGGATCTGACCCCTCAGGATACTATATATAGCCCTGAAATATCCTATGCCAAGCCTATTCATAAGACCATAGCATCTATTGAGATCGAGGGAATGAGGTCTTTCGATGACTTTGTCTTGCGCAATCTTTCAGGCTTGGCTGTAGGTGATGAAGTCCTGATTCCCGGAGATGCCATGTCTGCTGCCGTGAATAGAATTATGCGTCAGGGCTACTTCTCAAATGTGCGAATCATCGCGGATAAATATGTCGGCAATAAAGTCTATCTGAAAATCATTGTCACTGAACGTCCTCGCATCAGTAAGGTTACTTTTAGTGGGGTAAAGAAGTCTGAGAGAGAAGATCTTGAAATGAAAATCGGTCTTCGTGAGGGGATTCAGATGACCAGAAATAATGAAGACAAGGTCAGGCAAATCGTACAGAAGTATTTTAGTGAGAAAGGTTATCGCGATGCCAGCATACGGATAACGCAGGAGCCGGATCTTTCCAAAGATGGCTTTGTCAATGTGCTTATCTCGATTGAGAAGAAAAGCAAAACCAAGGTGAATGAAATTTATTTTTCCGGCAACAAGGCCCTTAGCAATCATAAGCTAAGAATGGCGATGAAGAACACCAATGCCAAATTCAGTCTTAGAAAGCATATTCGCTCATCTTTCTTGAAACTTTTTAGTACTCATAAGTTTGTGGAAGAGAGCTACCGTGAAGATTTGGTCCGATTGATAGAGAAGTATCAGGAATATGGATATCGTGATGCTGAAATACTGACCGACAGTGTCGTGAAGGCTCCTGACGGCAAAAGAGTGGATATTTATCTCAACATCGAAGAGGGGCAGAAGTATTATATTAAGGATGTCAACTTTGTGGGCAATTCACAATATCCATCGGAGTATTTGGAACGAGTGCTCGGAATAAAATCGGGAGATGTGTACAACCAGAGACGATTGGCTAAGCGTCTCAATGAAGATGAGGATGCTGTGGGGAACCTGTACTATAACAATGGCTACATTTTTGCGTGGGTCGATCCCGTGGAAACAAATGTAGTGGGGGATTCTGTTTCGCTTGATATTCGTATAGCGGAGGGGAAGCAGGCCAATATCAATAAGGTGATCATCAAAGGAAATACTGTCGTGTACGAAGACGTAGTACGCCGAGAGCTTTACACAAAGCCCGGCCAGCTCTTTAGTCGCGAGGATATCATTAACTCTATTCGTCTCATCAATCAGCTTGGGCACTTCGATGCCGAAAAATCTATTCCCCGTCCGATTCCCAATCCCGAAACAGGAACAGTGGATATAGAGTATGATTTGGTGCCGCGTAGCAGTGACCAATTGGAGCTTTCTGTCGGTTGGAGTCAGTCCGGACTTCTGTTCCGAGGAGCCATTAAGTTCACCAATTTCTCTGTCGGCAACCTGCTCCATCCTTCGATGTATAAGAAAGGGATCATTCCGCAAGGGGATGGGCAAACACTTTCACTGAGTGCTCAGACCAATGGAAAGTACTACCAGCAGTATAGTGTCACATTTATGGATCCATGGTTTGGGGGCAAGCGGCCGGATATGTTCAGCTTCAGTGCATTCTATTCCAAGACTACGGCCATTGACTCCAAATTCTACAATAGCAATGCCGGCAACTACTATAATGCCTACTATAATAGCTACTACAACAACTATAATAGTTATTACAACGGTATGTCGAACTATACCGGCGACCTCTATACTCAGGCCAGCGATCCGGATCGTTCGCTTCAGATGTTAGGTACTTCGATCGGTTACGGTAAGCGTTTGACTTGGCCGGACAATTGGTTCCAGATTTATACTTCTCTGAACTACACCTACTATAGACTGCGAAATTGGAGCTACAATACTTTCCAAAATTTCCATCATGGCTCGGCTAATGATCTCAACTTGGAGCTGCGTCTCTCTCGTACTTCCATTGATAATCCTATTTATACCAGAAGCGGATCGGATTTCATGGTTTCCGTTGCTGCTACTCTTCCTTATTCTTTGTGGGACAATCATGACTATGCCAGCCAGAATCTCAGCGTAAGCGATCGTTACAGATATATCGAGTATCACAAGTGGAAGTTTAGAGGACGAGTTTTTACTCCATTGCTCAATCCTGCTACGCATAAATATACGCCGGTGCTCATGAGTCGAGTGGAAGGAGCAGTTCTTGGTTCGTATAATTCCAATAAGAAATCTCCTTTCGGTACTTTCTATATGGGAGGTGATGGCATGTCCAGCTATTATGGTGGCTACATGAATGAGACTATAGGTTTGCGTGGTTATAAGAACGGATCTATTGCCGGTAATAACTACGACTATGCATATGCTTATATGCGCCTTACGATGGAACTACGTTTCCCGATTCTGTTTGAAAACTCATTCAATGCGTGGCTCTTAGCTTTTGCTGAAGCAGGCAATGCGTGGCGCAGTATCGACAATTATAATCCCTTTAACCTGAAGCGATCGGCCGGTGTAGGATTGCGTGTAACGTTACCGATGGTTGGAATGCTTGGTATCGATTGGGGATATGGCTTTGACCGTCCTGACAATTCTCTACAGCGAGGAGGAAGCAATGTCCACTTTGTGCTCGGACAGGAGTTCTGATCGGTTAAACTCCGTTTGAGAGGTATGTCTAATAAAATAGTTACTAACAAATAAACATGAATGGCGATATGAAACGGTTTTTGATTTTGATCGGCTTTGCACTGGCGATAGCTTTCTCCGGTTTTTCCCAAAAGTTCGCTTTGGTAGATATGGAATATATCCTCAAGAATATTCCTGACTATGAGATGATGAACGAACAGCTGGAACAGGTGTCCAAGAAATGGCAAAATGAAATCGAAGCTCTCGAAAATGAAGCCCAATCTATGTATAAGAAGTATCAGAGCGATCTCGTATTCTTGTCTGCCGCTCAGAAGAAAGCCCAAGAAGAGGCTATCGTAAAGAAAGAGCAGCAAGCATCCGAGCTCAAGCGGAAGTATTTCGGCCCGGAGGGGGAGTTGTATAAGAAACGCTCCGATCTGATGAAGCCTATTCAGGATGAGATTTGGAATGCTATCAAAGAGATTGCCAAGCGTAACAACTATCAGATGGTGCTTGATAGAGGTACGTCCGGAATTATCTTTGCCAGTCCGTCTATTGACATTAGCGACCTTGTACTGAGCAAGATGGGCTTTAGCAAGTAAAGAATATTACTAACGAATAAATAAACAACACGAAATGAAGAAATTTTTTCTCATGCTTCTGATGGCTCTTCCTTTGAGCCTCTTGGCACAAAAGGTGGCAGTGGTAAACACTGAGGAGATCATTTCCAAAATGCCGGAACAAGTAGCTGCTACCAAACAGCTCAACGAATTGGCCGAAAAGTATCGCCTTGATCTCAAGAGTATGGACGATGAGTTTGCCAAAAAGACAGAAGAATTTGTAAAGGAAAAAGACTCTCTACTGGAGAACATCCGCAATCGTCGTCAGCAGGAACTTCAGGATATTCAAACTCGTTATCAGCAGTCATACCAAACGATGCAGGAGGATTTGCAAAAGCGCCAACAACAGCTTTTTGCTCCTATCCAACAAAAGGTGGCTGATGCCATCAAGAAAGTGGGTGACGAAGAAAACTGTGCCTACATCATGGAGGCCGGTATGATGCTTTACACCGGAGCTACTGCTATTGACTTGACCGCAAAGGTAAAAGCGAAACTCGGAATCAAGTAATCACAGGCTTAGAGATATTTTGAGAGTGTGCCAAATCGTGATCGTGCGATTGAGGCACACTTTCTTTTTTATGTATAAGCATAAAGGTACGCCTGACTCTTTTACGAAAGATTTTGCCGGTAACCTCTTCTTAATAGATGAGGTGGACTCTTTGTGTTCCTTTTTCAGTCTTATTGCATGTTTATCTATCTCTCTTTTGGCTTCAAAAAGATACGAGTACCTATCTGTAGGTATATTTATCCTTGTTTTTCTTGTTTTATTGAGTGGTAGTACCTATTTTTGTAATGAGAGTCGGACTCTCGTCATGTCGATTAAAAAAGAAAACAGGAATGAATAAAAGTATTAAAGGCACAAAGACAGAAAAGCATTTGCTCATGGCATTTGCCGGAGAATCGCAAGCTCGGTCACGCTATACTTTCTTTGCAAGTATTGCCAAGAAAGAGGGTTATGAACAAATTGCCGGAGTTTTCATGGAAACCGCTGAGCAGGAAAAAGAGCATGCCAAAAGGTTTTTCTCTTTCTTGGAAGGCGGCATGCTTGAGATAACGGCTTCTTTTCCTGCAGGAATAATCGGTTCCACGGCTGAGAACTTGCGCGCGGCGGCTGCCGGTGAAAATGAAGAGTGGACAGATCTCTATCCGGCTTTTGCTGAAACAGCCGAAGAAGAGGGATTTAAGGAGATTGCAGCCGTATTTCGTCAGATAGCAAAGGTGGAAGCCGAGCATGAACGTCGCTATCTGGCTCTTTTGGCTCATGTGGAAGATGGATCGGTCTTCGAGCGAACGGAAGAAATCGCATGGCAATGTCGCAATTGCGGCTATGTCATTACTTCCAAGAAAGCTCCGAAGCTATGTCCCGCTTGCGCTCATCCGCAGGCTTACTTCGAGCCAATGAAAACGAATTACTGAGGATCATTCATATAGAAACGAAGTAATTATCTGATCTCATGTTTTTGAAAGAGGCACCGCTCGGGAGAGTCGTGCCTCTTTTTTGCTCTGTTATTCCCTGCGAAAAGCGTGTGCGTCATTTTGTTTTTGTCGAACCAAGTATAGAGACCGGTCCTGTAAAGTGGGACTCTCACGGTTTTTCCGGATATACAGCCGGATCGAAAAGTGCTAATCCGATGAAAAAACCGTACTTTTGGCCGAAATTACTTAATAACCAAACAAGTAACCTAAGATACTTATGGAATTGAAAAGATTTTTATCACTTGGTCTTCTGCTTGTGGAATTCATTCCGATGAGGCTTTCTGCCCAACAGGCTCAGCCACTCCCTACTGATCCGGCTGTTCGTGTCGGTAAGTTGGACAACGGATTGACTTATTTCATCCGTCACAACGAGAACCCGAAAGATCGTGCGGATTTCTTTATCGCACAAAAGGTAGGTTCTATTCTTGAAGAAGATAGCCAATCCGGTTTGGCTCACTTCTTGGAACACATGGCTTTCAACGGTACGAAGAACTTCCCCGGTAAGAACTTGATCAATTATCTCGAAACGATCGGTGTACGTTTCGGTCAGAACCTGAATGCTTCTACCGGATTCGACAAGACGGAATATACGATAATGGATGTGCCGACTACACGTCAGGGAATCATCGACTCCTGCTTGCTTATCCTGCATGATTGGAGTAACAATATTACCCTCGACGGGCATGAGATCGACGAGGAGCGCGGTGTGATCCAGGAAGAGTGGCGTGCTCGTCGCGATGCCAACCTTCGTATGTTCGAGGCTATACTTGCCAAGGCTATGCCGGGCAATAAATATGCAGAACGCATGCCCATCGGTCTGATGGACGTCGTGCTCAACTTCAAGCATGATGAGCTGCGCAACTATTATAAGAAATGGTATCGTCCCGACCTGCAAGGTCTGGTGATCGTGGGAGATATCGATGTGGACTATGTGGAGAACAAGATCAAAGAACTCTTCAAGGACGTTCCTGCTCCCGTGAATCCGGCAGAGCGTATCTATACGCCGGTAGAGGACAACGATGAGCCTATCGTAGCCATTGCTACCGATGCTGAGGCTACTACCACGCAGCTCTCCATCAGCTTCAAGAGCGACCCCACTCCTCAAGAAGTGCGAGGATCGATATTCGGACTTGTGGAAGACTATATGAAACAGGTGATCACTACAGCCGTGAACGAGCGTCTGTCCGAGATTACTCACAAGCCTAATGCTCCTTTCCTCAGTGCCGGAGCTTTCTTCTCTAACTTCATGTACATCACCCAGACTAAGGACGCATTCAATTTTGTTGCCACGGTTCGTGAGGGTGAGGCGGAGAAAGCGATGAACGCATTGGTGGCAGAGATAGAAAGCCTCCGTCAGTTCGGTATCACCAAAGGCGAATACGATCGTGCACGCACGAATGTGCTCAAGCGATACGAGAATCAGTACAACGAAAGAGACAAGCGTAAGAACAATGCTTATGCCAATGAATACTCCACCTACTTCACCGATGGCGGCTATATCCCGGGTATTGAGGTGGAATATCAGACGGTGAATGCTTTTGCTCCTCAGGTTCCTCTGGAAGCATTCAATCAGGCTATTGCCCAAATGATCGATCCGATGAAGAATGCTGTCGTTACCCTCACCGGTCCTTCAAAGGCTGAAGCCAAGATTCCGAGCGAAGCAGACTTCCTCGCTGCTTTCAAAGCTGCTCGTCAGCAGAAAGTAGAAGCCAAGAAAGACGAAGTCTCCGACCAAAAATTGATGGAGAAAGCTCCTAAGGCCGGAAAGATCGTTTCCGAGAAGAAAGATCAGAAGTTCGGTACCACAGAACTTACCCTTAGCAATGGCATCAAAGTATACCTCAAGAAGACCGATTTCAAATCAAACGAAATCCTGATGAGTGCTCTCAGCCCGGGTGGTATCCTCTCCGGAAAGCATGCTCCCAACCAATCTGTGATGAGTTCGTTCATGAACGTGGGTGGCTTGGGCAACTTCGATGCTATCCAGCTGGATAAGGTGCTGACAGGTCGCTCTGCTTCCGTATCTCCCTCTTTGTCTCTGCTCAGCGAAGGTCTTTCGGGCAAAACGACTGTAGAGGATATGGAAACTTTCTTCCAGTTGATCTATCTCCAAATGACTGCTAACCGCAAGGATCCCGAAGCGTTCAAGGCTACACAGGAGAAGTTGTACAATAACTTGAAAAATCAGGAAGCCAACCCGATGGCTGCGCTTATGGACTCTATCCGTCATACCATGTACGGCGATAATCCGATGATGAAACCCATGAAAGCTGCTGACGTGGAGAAAGTAAATTACGATCAGGTAATGGCTTTCTACAATGAGCGATTCGCTGATGCCGGCGACTTTATGTTCTTCTTTATCGGTAATCTGGATGAAGCCAAGATGAAGCCATTGATCGAAACCTATCTTGCTTCATTGCCCAACCTCAAGCGTGGCGATAAGATGAATAAGGCTCAGGTGCCGGCTGCCCGTTCGGGAAAGATCGATTGCAAGTTCGAGAAGGAAATGGATACTCCTTCGACTACTATATTCGATGTCGTGTCCGGAAATGTGGAATATACGCTCAAGAACAGTCTCCTGCTGGAAGTCTTCTCAGCCGTAATGGATCAGGTGTACACGGCTACCGTTCGCGAGAAGGAAGGCGGTGCATACAGTGTGGCTGCATTCGGCGGTCTCGAGCAATATCCTCAGCCCAAGGCTCTGATGCAGATCTATTTCCCCACGGATCCTGCTCGTGCCGAGGAAATGAATGCTATCGTTTTTGCTGAGTTGGAGAAGCTTGCCAAGGAGGGCCCCAATGTGGAATACTTCAAGAAGACTATCGAAAACCTGAATAAGCAGCACAAAGAAAGTCTGCGTGAGAATCGCTTCTGGCTCGAAGCCATGAAGGCGTCTTTCTTCGAAGGAAATGACTTCATCACAGACTACGAATCCGTACTGAACGGTCTTACTCCTGCTGAATTGCAAAAGTTTGCGGCAGACCTCTTGAAGCAGCAGAATCGGGTTGTTGTCATGATGGCTCCTGTTGCAAAGGCTCAATAGACAAGCATAAATAATCCCCTGAAGATAGGGACGACTGAAAAGCAGAGGGCGCATCTTACCGATGCGCCCTCTTTGTGTTTTTTTTCTTTTCTGAGACCTTTCGGCAATAAGTAGGCATTTTATCCATTCATTTTACAGTGTGTTGGCCGATTGTTTTGTGTGTTTATGGTATGATCAATGATACAAAACGATGGCACGA
>ENA-OWND01001686-OWND01001686.1-metagenome-genome-assembly--contig:-NODE-1686-length-13028-cov-7.837046_pt1 | contig 13028 bp, 12 predicted proteins | sample MGYA00245342_ERZ651119 | MGnify/ENA primary metagenome ERZ651119 (study PRJEB26857, sample SAMEA4031756) | metagenome | biome: human; feature: oral; material: saliva | place: Philippines | collected 2014...
CTGTCATAATATAACACACGTCTCGAGTCCCGTCAACCCCTCTTTTTCGTTTTTTGAAAAAATCGGTGTCAATGCCCCATCATGCGTTCGAGGAGCAGGACGATGACGCCGGGGATGCCAAAGAATCCCGCAATCAAGGCGCGCAGGAAGTTGATCTCGATCCCCGCGCCAAAGAGGTCGATCACCCAGAGGATGATCGCGCCGACAACGCTGTTCGTGATGAGCTTCCACACGATGCGAAACGGCAAAGAAAGCACCTTGCCGAGGACGGCAAAAATCAAAACGGCGAGTGCGACGCCTGCAGCAATATCCAAGTTATATCTCCCTTCTGTTTTCCATGGCGCGCGAGAGCGTCACCTCATCTGCATACTCGAGATCACCGCCCACGGGCAGCCCGTGAGCAATGCGCGTCACACGAATCCCCATCGGCTTCAGGAGTTTGGCAATATACATCGCCGTCGCCTCACCCTCGACGTTGGGATTGGTCGCAACGATGACCTCCTGCACATTCTCCTTGCCCGCACGCAGGACGAGCTCGCGGATGCGGATGTCGTTCGGCCCCACGCCTTCGAGCGGGGAGAGTGCGCCATGCAAAACGTGGTACACGCCGTCATAGTCGTTCATGCGCTCCATCGCCGCAACATCCTGTGGCTGCTCGACGACACAGATCGTCGTGTGGTCGCGTTTTTCCGCCATGCAGATGGCGCACGGGTCGCTGTCCGTGAGGTTGAAGCAGACGGAACAAAAGCCGATCTTCTCCTTCGCTCCCGTAATGGCAGCGGCAAGACGATGCGCTCGCTCCATATCCATGTCCAGGATATGGTAGGCGAGCCGCGTCGCCGTCTTTGCCCCGATGCCGGGGAGGGCGCGCAGCTGCTCGATGAGCTGCGCGAGGGGTGCGATCTGCTGCATATCAGAGCAGTCCGGGCGGCAGGCCGAGGCCGCTCGTCAGTTTGCCCATCTCCTGCGCCATCATGTCGTCCACCTTTTTCGTTGCCTCGTTGAACGCCGCCGAGATGAGATCCTGCAGCATCTCGATGTCCTCAGGATCAACCGCCGCGGGAGCGATAATGAGGCTCTGCACCTGCTTCTCGCCATCCATGACGACCTTCACTGCGCCGCCGCCCGAGGAGACCTCGACTGTTTTCTTGCGCAGCTCGTCCTGCATCTTCTTCATGTCCGCCTGCATTTTCTGGACTTTCTTCATCATGCCGGCCATGTTTCCGCCGCCGTTAAACATAGTATCTCTCCTTTATCTTAGTGAATTCTTCTATTGCTTCCCTAGCCTAGCAAAATCCGTCCGCAACGTCAAGCCTACGCATCGGGCGGAAGCTCATCATCAAACATCTCAGCTTCCTCATCGGGCGTCGGCTCATACGGCTCGTAGTCATCCTCTTCCGCTGCGCTCTCCTGTGGGGGCGTGGCAGGCTTCTTCTGCGCCGCACGCGGCGGCGCCGTCACCTCCTCCACACGAGCCCCCTCGCCTGCGACTTCGAGCAGCGCCGCCACAGGCGCAGGATAGTCCGGCTCTTTGGGGGGCGGAGGTAGCGGGAGCTCCTCCTCCTCGCCGCCCGTACAGACGACGGCGAGCGGGCGGCCTGCGAGTTCCGTCATCACCTCATCAAAGACGGCACGATGGCGTTTCTTGATATAGTCACGCGCCATATCCGAGGATGGACGGATGAAGAAATGTGTCTCTGTCATGCCCTCGTACGCCGCGCCCGAGAGGAGGGATGCGGCGAGCCGATTTCGCTCCTTGAGCCGTGTCTGAAAGCTCTGCCAGACCTTCATGTCGAGCTGACGCGGCGCACCGTCCACCGCTTCTTTTGCGGCAGACGATGCCGCTTTCTTCGGCGCGGGTTTGGATGCTGCGCCGTCCGCCTTCGCCGTATGTGGGCACGGTGAAGGTGCAACACTCGCTGTGGCAGAAGCGGAGGCGGATACAGGCGTGCCGCCTGCGGCAAGGCGCGCCGCCAGCTCCTCGACCTGTGCCTCCAGCCGCGCGATCCGCGCAGCATCCGCGCCGCCCGTAGGGGGCGCAGTCGATTCTCCCGAAGGAGCAGTCCCCTCCGTATGGCAGAGGCCGATCAGCAGCGTCTCCACCGCAATGCGCGGCTGCGGCGAGGTGCGCAGCTCCTGCATCGTCTCATTGAGACGGCGCAGGATCGTCATGATCTCCTCCTGCGTGAACTGCGCCGCGTCCATGCGCAGATCCTCCGCATCGCCCGCGCAGAGCTCCGCTGCGCTGACCGCGCCGCCGACGCCCGCGATCATCAGGCGGCGGAAGTGCTGCGCGAGCTCGGCGAGCACCTGCTTCAACTCGCGCCCGCTCTGCAGGAGCTCACTGAGCTGTGCGATCAGTGCCGCCGCATCGCGCGCAGCGATCTCTCCCGCCATGCGCCGAATCCACGCACGGCCGACAAGCCCCAACGCCTCCTGCACGCGCTCCGCCGTCAGCGTCCCCTCCGCGAGTGCCATACACTGATCGAGAATCGAGAGTGCGTCGCGCATCCCGCCGTCCGCCTGCGCGGCGATGATGCCGAGCGCATCCTCCTCCGCCGCAATATCCGATTCCTTACAGACATAGATGAGACGATCGCGAATTTCCGTCACCGTAATGCGGTGAAAGTCATACCGCTGGCAGCGCGACTGGATCGTCGCGGGCACTTTGTGTGGCTCCGTCGTCGCGAGAATGAAGATCACGCGCTCAGGCGGCTCCTCCAATGTTTTAAGGAGCGCGTTAAACGCCTCCGTCGTGAGCATGTGCACTTCGTCGATGATGTAGATCTTATAATGCCCCTCCGTCGGAGCAAACTTCACCGACTCGCGCAGATCGCGGATCTCGTCGATGCCGCGGTTGGACGCTGCGTCGATCTCAAAGACATCCATCGACGAGCCATCGCTGATGCTGCGGCAGGAGTCACAGACGCCGCACGGCGTGAGTGTCGGCCCCTCGGCGCAGTTCAGCGCGCGCGCGAGGATCTTTGCCGTGCTCGTCTTGCCCGTGCCGCGCGGCCCTGTAAAGAGGTAGGCGTGGCTGGTCTGCCCGCTCGTCACCGCGCGGGAAAGCGTGCGGCTGATATGCTCCTGCCCCACGAGATCGGCAAAACTCTCCGGCCGCCACCGCCGATAGAGTGCAACGTACGCCATCGTACACCTCCTTTTTGACAAACAAAAAACAGCCCACACGGGCTGCGCTGTTACGATTTCTCCCACGGCAGACCGCAGTTCCCAGGCACCCTCGCGGCACATGAAACGATCCGCTTACCGCTGCTTCCTTCCGGACCTGACGGGGTTCACAGGGCTCCATTGCGCGAGACCAAGGCACTGCAGCCCGCCCTGAGAAAAATCAATAAAAATGGCGGAGAGTGAGAGATTCGAACTCTCGGTACGGTATCACCGCACACACGCTTTCCAGGCGTGCTCCTTCAACCACTCGGACAACTCTCCACAGTGCTCTCACATGAGAAGCTATTCATTTATGGGATAACAACATAGGGTAGTCTACATGGTTTACGGAATCTTGTCAAGAGGAAAATAAAGGAAGCACTGATAAAATGAGGTCTGCCAGGTTGGCGTAGATTTTTCGTCCGAACGAGGTGGAAAACCGGACGCAGAGTGGTGCTCTGTGGAGGATTTTCCGCCGAAGTGCGGGCAAAAAAGATGCGTCAAGATGGTTGTACCGAATTTATCAGTGCTTCCTAAAGGACTGCGGCACATCTGCACCGCAGCCCCTCAAAAATATCATTATGCCAGCACACGCGAGAGCCGCACGAGCTCCGGATCGAGCGTCTTGCTGTTGTTGACCGCCTCGAAGAGGTTGACCCCCACGACCTGCCCCTCGTTAAAGCTGTAGACCACGTCGGTCACTCCCGAAATGATCGCGAGTGCCGCCTTCTCACCGAGCATCGACGCCTTGATGCGGTCCTCCACCGTCGGCGAGCCGCCGCGCTGAATGTGTCCGAGCACCGAGACGCGCGTATCGATCTGCGTCTTTTCGCCGATGATCTTGCCGATTTCAACGCCCGAGCCCGCGCCCTCTGCAACGACAATGATGCTGTATCGCTTGCCGCTCTCGTACATCTCCTTCAGCTCAAGGCTGATCTCCTCGAGATCGAACGCCACCTCCGGCACGAGGATATACTCCGCACCGCCCGCGATGCCCGACATCATTGCCAGCCAGCCCGAGTGACGTCCCATGACCTCGACGATGATGATGCGGCGATGCGCCGACGCCGTATCGCGCAGCTTGTTGATCGCATCGACGATCGTGTTGCACGCCGTATCACAGCCAATCGTATAGTCCATGCCCCAGACATCGTTGTCGATCGTGCCCGGCAGCCCGACGATCGGCATCCCCGTCTCCTTGCTGAGGAGCGAGCCGCCCGTCAGCGAGCCGTCGCCGCCGATAATCACGAGTCCCTCGATGTTGCGTTTGCGGAGATTCTCGTAGGCCGTCTTGCGCCCCTCGGGCGTCATGAACGTCTTGCTGCGCGCCGTACCGAGGAACGTGCCGCCGCGCTGGATGAGATCGCTGACGCTGCGCGACGTGAGCTGCTCAATATCATCGTGCACCATACCGCTGTATCCGTTGTGCACACCGTAGACATCGACGCCCTCATAGAGTGCCGTACGCACCACAGCGCGTGCTGCCGCATTCATGCCGGGGCTGTCTCCCCCCGACGTGACGACCGCGATTGCCTTTTTCAGCATAAAACCATCCCCCGTCTCGATTCTGCGCTCACGCGCGTATTGTTCTTGCTCTCTATTCTACGAAAGCACGCATCAAAAGTAAAGACTTTCATAGAAAAAAGAAGGAGGAACTGCCGCACGAAGTTTTTGCTTCGCAGAGCGTTCCCCCAAATATTTTATTCGTATTTCTGTGCGCGGAACTCATCCTCGTTCCATGCCATCACGCCGCGCTGATTGGGCAGAATGGCCGGATCAAAAATCGGATTCTTCCCTGCCGCCTTCTGCGCGAAATAGTCACGGAGCGCTATCCGCGCATAGGGCGCGAGCCGCGTAATCGCGTAGAGGTTCGTGAGGCAGATCATCGCCATGAAGAGATCCGCGAGGTTCCAGACGAGCTGGAACGCAGCGACGCAGCCGAAGAACACCATCGCGACCACGGCGGCGCGGTAGATATTGAGTGCCGTCTTTACATTCGCACCGAAAAAGTGGATGTTGATCTCGCCGTAGTAGTAGTTGCCGACGACCGAGCTGAACGCAAAGAGGAAAATCAGAATCGAGAGGAGCGACGAAGCCCACGTGCCGAAGACGCTCGCGAGCGAATCCTGTGCGAGTGCGATGCCGCTCACGTCGCCGCCGATCGTGTACTGCCCCGTGAGGAGCACGATGAACGCCGTCGCCGAGCAGACAATCCACGTATCGACGTAGACACCGAACGCCTGCACCAGTCCCTGCTTGACAGGATGGGTCACGCTCGCCGTCGCCGCCGCATTGGGGATCGAGCCTTCGCCCGCCTCATTCGAGAACAGACCGCGGCGAATTCCCGTGAGGATCACCGTGCCGATGCCGCCGCCGACCGCCGCCTGCGGACTGAACGCATCGTGCAGGATGAGGGCAAACATCCCCGGCACCGCATCGATGTGCATGATGACGATGATGAGTGCAATGAGGAGATACAGCCCCGCCATGATCGGTACGAGGAACGTCGTAAATGTCGCGATGCGGCTGAGCCCGCCAAAGATCACGAGTGCCGCCAGCACCGAGAGGGCGATGCCCATGATCCACGTCTCCACGCCGAACGCCTTCTCCACCGAGAGCGCAATCGTATTTGCCTGCACCGAGACATAGATCAGACCGAACGTCACAGAGATCAGCACGGCAAAGAGCTTTGCCACGGCGGGCTGACCAAGAGCATTCTGGATGTAGTAGGCAGGGCCGCCGTGAAAGAGCCCATGACCGCGCGGAATCTTGTAGATCTGCGCGAGCGTACTCTCCACGAACCCCGTCGCCGTCCCGACAAAGGCAATCGCCCACATCCAGAACACCGCGCCGGGGCCGCCCGTCACAATGGCGATGGCAACGCCCGCAATATTGCCGACACCGACGCGCGACGCCGTACTGACGCAGAACGCCTGAAACGACGAGATCGCCTTGCGCCCGCTCGGGCGGCGACCGAGGTCACCCGTGAGAAGGCGCACCATCTCGGGCAGCGCACACAGCTGGACGAGCTTCGTCGAGAGCGTGAACCACAGCCCGCAGCCAACGAGGACGACGATGATGATATAAGTCCACAAAAAGTCATTGATCGTCCCCACAGCAGAGTTGAGAAAATCCATAGTATCACCCTTTCCTATAAAAACAGTCTCAATAATAAGCGAAAAAAAAGGTTCTTGTCAAATTGCATCCGTGTATTCTTCTTCAAAAGGAACAGAACATAACACATACTTCTTTTCTCATTGAACTCTTTATGGCAATATGCTAGGATAACTCTGTAAGAAAATCTGATAGAAAGAGAGCGTATTCTTATGCGGAAAAACGTTCTTGTAGCCCCTATTGTAAAATGGGTCGGTGGCAAGCGTCAACTCATAAACGATCTAACTCCTCTGTTTCCTAAGAGAATCACCTCCTATTGTGAACCGTTCGTGGGCGGAGGTGCTGTTTTGTTCTCATTGCAACCTAAAATTGCTTATATCAACGACATAAACGCAGAGCTTATTAATATCTACGAAGTGATCCGAGATGATGTAGACGCACTTATTACCGCATTGAGCGAACACAAAAACGAGGAGAAATACTTTTACTCTGTCAGAGATTGGGACAGGAACAGTGAAACCTACCGCCAACGTTCCAGTGTACAACGTGCCGCTCGCATCATCTATTTGAACAAGACCTGTTATAATGGCCTTTTTCGTGTAAATAACGCTGGGGAATTTAACGCACCATACGGTCATTATAAAAATCCAAACATTGTAAGTGCACCTACGTTAAGAGCCGTCAGCAACTATTTCCAAAGTGCACAGTTAACCTTCACCAATACAGACTATGCCGAAGTCCTGTCGACCGTACCTAAGGGAACCTTTGTTTATTTAGACCCCCCATACGATCCAGTCTCTGATACCGCTAACTTCACAGGATATACAAGAAGCGGATTTGATCGTACGGAGCAGGTTCGCCTGAGAGAATGCTGTGACGAACTAACCCGACGAAAAATTAAATTTATGCTCTCCAACTCAGCAACAAAGTTCATCCGTGAACAATACGCCGCTTACGATATCACCCCCGTTCGTGCAAAGCGTGCAATAAACTCCAACGCCTCTAAGAGGGGGCACGTCGATGAAGTGGTGATAAGAAATTATGAGTAACACTACCGGTAAGCAAAATGACCGTGCATGGGAATCCTTGTTTCAAGAATACGAGGTTCTTTCGCATGTCGAGAACAATGGTTCTTTTATTGTTTCAGCCGCTCAGATGAGAGCTTTCCGTGAACCTAGACTTATGGCAAAAATAGACCATAAGATCAATTTGCCACAGATATTCACGGACAACAATCTGGCGATTTTACCGATATCACGCGGCGAATACATCATCGCTCGTATGGAAGCCTATCAAGCATTTCAAACACTTGATCGCATGATAACAAAGGCATCCCTGCCAGCTCATATACAAAGTCTTGATGCTTCTCATATTTCAAGCGAGGCGATTGCCATAAATTGTGCACTTGCCTCCGGCATACTTGCAGATTTCTTAGAAGATGAAGATCTCATTGCTACCGTATCTGGACGCATGGGTTCTGGAGAGTTCGCATTTAGTATACAAAACACAAGCAGTGATGCTGTCAACCAAATTACTGTAGCAAACGCGCAAGTCGAAATTGATGCAGCATTTGAGGGTATTCATAGTTTATCCATCATTGAAGCAAAGATGGACTTGGCAGAAGACTTTCTAATACGTCAGCTATATTATCCCTATCGCATTTGGCATAGCCGTATCAGCAAGCCTGTTCATCCAATCTTTTTCGTGTATTCCAACGGAATATACCATCTGTATCAATATCAGTTCCAAAATCCGACTTATTATAATTCCTTGGAGCTAATCAAACACAAAAGCTATTCGTTCGAAGATACAAACATTCAACTTTCCGAAATACAGGAAATTGCAACCAAGGTACAAATAGTACCGGAGCCGCATATACCGTTTCCACAGGCAAATAACTTTGATCGTATCATCAACCTATGTGAAATACTTGACACACACGAATTATCATGCGAGCAAATTACAGAGGAATATGCTTTCGATTTGCGGCAAGCAGATTATTATACCAACGCTGCAAGATATCTGGGACTTGTTGATAAGCGTTGTAGCGACGGCCTGCCATCTCTATTTTACTTAACCGCAAAGGGTAAAAAAATCATAAATTCAAATTACAAACAACGTCACTTGGCTTTTTGCACAGCAATCTTACAACATGAAGTCTTTAGGAAAGTATTTATTCGTTATATGGATTTGGGTGTAACTCCAACCATTCAAGAAATTATGAATATTATGTATGGTTCTCATCTTTACAATCTCAAAAGCGAAAACACATACAAACGCCGTTCATCCACAGTGATAGCATGGGTAACTTGGATAATCAGAGTGACACAATTATAAAAATTAATTTTTTCTTGAATTAGATGTTAGATTATGGTATTCTGTTAATGTCAAAACAGTTTGATTATTAAGGATCGGAGGTAGATTTGTATGCTATGTAAACATTGTAAAAAACCGTTAAATGAGTCTCAAGCCATTGGAGACTATAAATCCTGTCCCAGTTGTTCTACAAACTGCAAAGTAGGGGAGCATATTTTCTATCCCAATGATGCCTTTGGATTCACAAAAAAAAGAGAAACGACGACGAACCCAGACGGCATTCATAGTTGGTGCACTCAATGCCGTAGCGATAACATTGGGCCTCATCCAGGAGGTATCAAATGCAGTGATATGCCTCTCCATCCCACAAACGGCTGTGTAAATTAGCTTATCCCTTCCTTTACTTCTCCTTAAAAAGAGTGTAGAATATCCATAGATGTAAACTCAGGGACAAAAAAACGGGGGATATGTCATGCTGAAAAAAACAAAAATTATCTGCACACAGGGTCCTGCCACGGATCCGGACGGCGTCGTCGATGCACTCATCGAGAACGGGATGAACTGCGCACGCTTCAACTTCTCCCACGGTACGCATCCGGAGCACATGGAGCGCATCAAGAAGGTACGCGCCGCTGCGGAGCGCTCGGGGAAGGTGATCTCGCTGATCCTCGACACCAAGGGACCGGAGATGCGCCTCGGCGAATTCGCCGCCGGCAAGGTGCACCTCGAGAAGGGCAACAAATTCACGCTCACGTACGACGATGCGCCGGGCGATGAGACGCACGTCAGCGTCAACCACAAGATGCTCTACAGTGAGGTCAAGCCGGGCGACAAGCTCCTGCTCTCCGACGGACTCGTCGAGCTCGTTGTCGACGAGGTGCGCGGCAAGGACATCATCACCACCATCCAGAACAGCGGTGCGATGTCCACGCGCAAGCGCGTTGCAGCGCCCGGCATCGAGCTGAGCCTGCCCGCCATCTCCGAGCAGGATGAGCGCGACATCATCTTCGGCATCGAGAACGACATGGACTTCGTTGCGGCATCCTTCATCCAGCGCCCTGCTGACGTGGAGGAGATCCGCCACCTGATCGCCAAGCACGGCGGACACATGGAGATCATCCCGAAGATCGAGAACCTCGCGGGCGTCAACAACTTTGACGCGATCCTCGCCGTCTCCGACGGCATCATGGTCGCGCGCGGCGACCTCGGTGTCGAGGTGCCCGCTGAGGATGTGCCCGTCATCCAGAAGGAAATCATCCGCAAGTGCAACGCCGTCGGCAAGCCCGTCATCGTCGCTACGCAGATGCTCGAGTCGATGACCGAGAATCCGCGTCCGACGCGTGCCGAGGTCTCCGACGTCGGCAACGCCATCTTTGACGGTGCGGACGCCATCATGCTCTCGGGTGAGACCGCAAGCGGCAACTACCCTGTCGAGGCAGTCAAGATGATGAACACCATCGCCCAGCGCTGCGAGGAGTCGCTTGAGTACGACTCACTCATCCGCTCGCGTCAGATCCGTGAGCGTTCCTCCACGACAGATGCCGTCTCCCATGCGACCGTGCAGCTCGCCTACGAGACAAGTGCCACCGCCATCCTCACGCCGACCCAGTCCGGCTACACGACGCGCGTCGTGTCGAAATACCGTCCGAAGGCGACCATCGTCGCCTACGCGCCGAGCCCGATGGTCGCACGCCACATCAACCTGCGTTGGGGTGTCTACTCCATCCAGGGACGCAAGTGGTCGAGCGTCGAGGAGATGATCGAGTCCTGCACGAAGAGTGCTCTCGACAACGGCTACGTCGACCACGGCGACAAGGTCGTCATGGTTGCAGGCATGACCTACAACGAGGGCGGTTCCATCGCCGTCCGCGTCACGACGATCCACTAAGCAGAGGAAATTCCCACACCACAAAACAGTGCTGTGAGAATCGTGAAAGGGCTGGTGTACGAAACGGAACGCTTCGTACACCAGCCCTTATTGATGAAAGGAGCTTCTCTATGGAAATGATTCACAGCGACAACGCCCCCGCCGCCCTCGGCCCCTACAGCCAGGCGATGCGCGTCGGCTCTCTCGTCTACACCTCGGGACAGATCGGCATCGACCCCGCCGTCGGCAAGATCACGGCGACGGACGTCGCAGGACAGGCAGAGCAGGTCTGCAAGAACCTCGCCGCCGTCCTCAGTGCTGCCGGTACCGACCTCTCGCACACCATCAAGACCACCTGCTTCCTCGCGGACATCGCGGACTTCGCCGCATTCAACGAAGTCTATGCCCGCCACTTCACGGGCAAGCCTGCGCGCTCCTGCGTCGCTGCAAAGGCGCTTCCAGCAGGTGCACTCTGCGAGATCGAAGTCATCGCCGAGGGATAATCAACGAGATATAATCAAAAAATGCGGTGATACGAATTTGACGTTCGTATCACCGCATTTTTCTATTGCGTTACTCCATCACCATCGGTTCAATATGCTCATCCTTCATAAAGCGGCTGAGCTTCTGCACGCTCGCCATGAGATCGCGATAGTTCTCCGGCGTCAGCGACTGCGGCCCATCGGAAAGGGCGCGTGCGGGGTTCGGATGCACCTCGATGATGAGCCCGTCCGCGCCTGCCGCGATGGAGGCGAGGGACACGGGCTTGATCATACGCCACTTTCCCGTACCGTGACTCGGGTCGGCAATGATCGGCAGATGCGAGAGATGCTTGATCGCAGGAATTGCACTGATGTCAAACGTGTTGCGCGTATAGGTCTCATACGTGCGGATGCCGCGCTCACAGAGAATGACGTTCGGGTTGCCCTCATTCATGATGTACTCGGCGGCGTTCAGCCACTCGTCGATGGTCGCAGCCAGCCCGCGCTTCAGCATGACGGGCTTGCCCGCGCGTCCGACCGCCTTCAGGAGACCAAAGTTCTGCATATTGCGTGCGCCGACCTGCAGAAGATCAGCGTAGGCGGCGACCGTATCCACCGCCTCGACCACCGTGACCTCTGTCACGACGGCAAGCCCCGTCTTCTCACGCGCCTCGGCGAGATACTTCAGCCCCTCCTCCTCGAGGCCTTGGAACGCATAGGGCGAGGTACGCGGCTTGTACGCACCGCCGCGAATGAACTGCGCACCGCCCTCCTTGACGAGCTGCGCCGTCTCTAGGAGCTGTTCGCGCGACTCCACAGCGCACGGCCCCGCCATCACCACGGGCGTTCCGTCGCCGATCTTAATGCCGCGGATATCCACCACCGTCGAGGCGGGATGGAACTCGCGGCTCGCGAGCTTGTAGCTCTTCGAGATTGCGACCGTCGTCTCAACGCCGTGCATCGCATCCAGCGGCGTTGCGGCGAGTTTCGTCTTATCGCCGATCACACCGACAATCTTCTGGTGTGCTCCCTCCATCACCTTTGCCTCGAGGCCCTTCTCCTCGATAGCGCTGATGACCCCCTCAATGTCAGCCTGCGTGGCATCTGCATTCATAATAACAACCATCGTAAAACTCCTTCCCCGAATCCCTAAAAATATCAGTGCTCCCTATTCATTGTGGGCGAGATGCACCGGAAATCGTCCCAGCTCCTTCAGCCAGACGCTCCGCCGTGCGACGGCGGCAATCGCCTCCGCTGCGGCACCGCTGTGCGCATCGAGATCGAAAAAGAAAAGATATGCGCCCAGCTCCGTCCGTGCGGGGCGCGACTCAATGCGCGTGAGGTTCACCTCACGGCGGGCAAACTCACCGAGGACATTGTAGAGTGCCCCCGGCCGCGAACCGTCGATCTGTGCCACCAGCAGGATCGTATCGGGTGATGCGAGCGGCGGTACCTCCCGCGCACGCACGACCTCAAAGAAGCGCGTGCAGTTCGCCCCGCTGTCCTCGATCCTGCCCGCGATCTCCACCAGACCATGCAGAACACCCGCACGCCGCGTACAGATCGCCGCGGCACCCGCATCTGCGGGTGCTGCACCAACCATCTCCGCTGCGCGCGCCGTGCTCGCTGTCTTGATGAGCTCCGCCTGTGGATAACGGCGCAGGAGAAAATCTCCGCACTGCGCGATGGGCTGTGCATGGGAGTAGATCGTACGGATCTCCACATCCGCGCGCCGTGCCATCAGATAGTTATGCACGGGCCAGATCACCTCACGCTGCACGCGCAGCGCATCCGAGCGCGCAAGCACATCGAGCGTCACAGCGATCGCCCCCTCAAGGGAGTTCTCCACAGGGACAAACGCCGCATTCACCGCACCTGTCTCTACCGCACGGAGGCACGCCCCGATATCGCCATAGCAGACAATCTCGCGATCGAGCCCCTGCCATTCCATGAGATAGCGCGCCGCCGCCTCGCTGTGCGTCCCCACAGGGCCGAGCACCCCCATCGTCTCTCTCACCGGCACGCCCTCCTCATACAAAAACGATGTACCATATCATACTATATGTACGGCTCGTTGACAA
>ENA-OWND01001690-OWND01001690.1-metagenome-genome-assembly--contig:-NODE-1690-length-13025-cov-9.072629_pt1 | contig 13025 bp, 11 predicted proteins | sample MGYA00245342_ERZ651119 | MGnify/ENA primary metagenome ERZ651119 (study PRJEB26857, sample SAMEA4031756) | metagenome | biome: human; feature: oral; material: saliva | place: Philippines | collected 2014...
TGCTCAACAATCGAACAAAATCAGTCAAGGACTCTAATGACCGATTCGGGTTAAAGCTCAGCAAACGTCACGGCAAATGATATCAACCTTACCTGACACGTGCAAATATCAAGTTTTTATGCCATAGCGGAACGTGATAAATCACGCCCCTACGGCTCCCGCAACGCCATTTACGATTCTTGCAACACCATTTACAAATATGGAAATTCCCACGTTAACGTTATGAATAAAATCAACAAAAAGGCTGTTCTAAGCATGCATACAGCCGATATTTGCAGGCGAGTTGTCGTTTGTTGACAAAAAATGCTTATTTTTGCCATTACACGCAAGATGCTGATAATTAGCGCTATAGCCTTGTTTAATGCCGACAAAAATAAGAATCAGTTTCAAGAACCGCCGTTTCTTGCATTTAATTCCTACGTTTCTTGCAGCTAAAACCGCTGTTTTTAGCATCAAGAACCACTGCTTTTTTAGAGAAAAAGCACGGAATTAGTCTGTTTTTAGTTCTTGTCGGTTATAGAAGACACAGTTTTATGCCATGCAGACTTGGCAAATCATTGCTTTTGGTTTTCTATTTCGTGAAAAACTGCGAAGGTAATTTTGCTTTACATACGTTAATCTTGAGGAAAAGCATCCTTTAACCCAAAACGGTCATTAGATTCCTTGCCTGATTTCGTTTGATTGTTGAGCAGATTAGCAGTCTTGTTACCGTGGGCGTAGCGGGCTACGTCAAGGTAATAAGGCTGGTAAGATGCCACACAAGCGGGCGAAAGCTGTAGGAAAGCTCCTTGTTATTTGATAAAAACGACACCGCGGTCTATTGACCGTTTTGGGTTTAACTGTTACAAACGGTTCTTATCCCGAACTGGCATACATTCGTCTGTTGTTCCACTTTTTTCGTTGAAAAATAAAGTGAGAGGGAAGCCTTGCCACGCTTGGCTGCTTCCCTCTCTGAGTGTTGTCTATGAAACTATATTGGTATAAAACGAATTTGTTTCTTGTCTTTATCTGATTTATAAGTCCGAATCTTTGTTACCGGCGTGCGCCTCCGAACGTGCCTCTTGAGGTGCTGTTGGATGCTCCTTCTCTTGATGAGCCTCCTGAACGACCCGCTGCCGATCCTCCCATTGAACGACTCATTGACGCACCTTCTATTGAGCGGTTCATTGATGCTCCTTCCATTGAGCGGCTCATGGATGAGGGGCTCGTTGGTTGGTTGAAGTAACGCTCTATTGTAGAACGGCTTTCGCGCTGCATTATGGGTCGTTCTGTGCGGCTCATGCTTTCTATCCCTAAGGAACGGTTGATGTTGTTATGCTGTATCGATGAACCACGGCTGCCGCCGAATGAAGAAGGACGGTTTGTCGTTCCCATATTAGAATTGATATCGCTGCTTCTTATCTCACGACGTTGTGTTGAATTGCTACTGCCGAAAGCAGGTTCCTTGCGTTCCATTCTTGAACCACCGAAGTTAATACGGTCTGACTGACTGTCTGTTGTCCCACGACGCATACCTTCGATATTGCCTGCTGTCAAACGTGTACTGCTTTGCGTACCACGTACTTCTCTTTCTATACGTCTGAAGTTAACGCCTTTATCTCGCAGGCTTCCACCACGTCCGTAATTACCGTTGTTGAATTCATCGCGCATGCCGGAAGAATGGTTGCGTGTGCCGCTTATAAAGCCAAAGTCGCGTCCATGATACCATGAACGTCCGCCGTGAACGTGCCAGGCATGACCTCCACGATAGACTTCAAAGAAGTATGGACGACCGAAATAGAAGTAGTCGCGATGTGGATAGCGTGCGTATATTCCAAAGTGCCAGTTGCCTGAGTTCCAATATAGCGGACGATAGAAATATGATGCTTCGAGGAACATGTTGTACTGCCAGTCGAGCAATATGTAACTAAGGTCCAAATTACGGCGTGCCCAATAGTCGCCATAAAGATCGTCGTATGTGCTTATGCCCATAAAATAGTCGAGGTTGACTTCGTAGCAAGCCTCGTATTGTTCTTCGCTAAGATTCAGCTCGTATGCCATTTTGTCGGCAAGAAAGAGAGCTTTCTGGCGAGCTTGCTCGTAACTCATTGCCTGTGATGAGACTGTCATTCCGAGCAGTGCAATCATCGTTAACAAAATATTCTTCATAATCGTAAGGTTTTATTTCATTATTACTGTTTCTTCTTTTTGCCTTAGTATTGCAAATACCCTCAGGCAGCTTTTCATGTTGCAAATTTATTAAGAAATATCAGCCATACAAAAGGTTTTTCCCTAAACCGACGGGGAAAATCCCTATAGACGCGGAAGGCATTGTCTTGTTTTCTCTCAAGGCATTATTTGTTACTTTGCGTATTTCATTCTTCTCGACATTCCATATTCAATGTGATTGTATTCCACAAGTAATCGTCCACAAGAAGTGCCGTTTCTTGCTCCGAAAAACGAGTAATCAGAGGCAAGAAACGGCATTTCTTACGTAATGGAACGGTGCTTTTACGATCCGTTGAATATAAAATGGTTATAAATATCGGTTTCCTATATTATGGATAACTGCAATTTTATTGTAGTGGAGTGGTCGCGTTGCCATTCCTTATTACAATTTATTCGTCATCAGAGCCATAGTAGTTTGAAGAATGGTAACCGTATTTGTAGCCGTACTTATAACGGTAATGACCTACGTTTGAGTCGGTGCCATTAAGGATAAGTGACATGTTCTTGAATTTGTTCTCCTTGTAATCCTTTTCAAGTTGGTCGATCATGATTCGTTCAAACAATCCTGCACGTGCAATGAATATAGTACGGTCGGTATATTTCTCGATAATAGTTGTATCGGCAACAATATCTGCCGGTGGACAGTCGATGAATACGTAGTCATAGTTATCGCGAGCCCACTTGACTAATTCCTCGAAGCGTGGAGATAAGAGAAGCTCTGCAGGGTTTGGAGGAATGGTACCGATTGGAATAACATGGAGTGAATTGTTGATTGGACTGGTGTAGACGATGTCCTTCATTGCATTGTTGTTGTTGAGATAATTGCTCAGTCCGACCTTTGGCTTGTTAATGTATTCTGATGTAGAACCGTGGCGGAGGTCACCATCGATTACCAATATGTTCTTTTTCTGAATAGCAAAACTCATGGCAAGATTCATCGTGATGAATGATTTACCTGAACCTGGGTTGTAAGATGTAATGCTGATAACATTCTCGTCTTTCTCGTCGTTAATCATGAATTCTATATTTGTACGTAGCACACGGAAAGCCTCGTTGATGATATTTCTACTGCCTTCGCGAACGACAATCTTGGTGATATTATTAGGCTCATGCTTAATCCAGAATTTCCATTTTGGCTCTTTCTTTCCTGCGTAGGGAATCTCACCGATGAATGGTATCGTGGTTTTTCCCTCGATGTCCTTACGTCCACGGATCGTAGTGTTGATAGATTCAAGCAGGTAAATCACTGCAAATGGGATAGCAATGCCAATGAACATGGCAATGAGAATGAGTAATCTTTTTTGTGGAGATGTTGGTGCATTGGTGCCAGACGGCGGAGAGATAACACGAGTGTTATATGCAGTAAATGCCTGACTGAGCTCATTTTCCTCGCGCTTCTGCAAGAGGAACAGATAGAGAGCTTCTTTCACCTTCTGCTGTCGTTCAACAGAGAGCAGTCGCTTAGCTTGAATTGGACTTGCTGCTATCTGTGAATTTGTATTGCCTTCCTTGCTCTTCATACTCTTTATCTGTGAGTTGAGAGTGACGATGACGTTGTCGATACTGCGAACTATTGCCGTGCGCTGTGCGTTGAGAGCCTGATCTGCTTCGGCAACGAGCGGGTTGTTCGTACTACTGTTGCTGGCAAGCGAGTTGCGTTCGAGCACTTTGCTGTTATAGTCGACAATCATCTTTTCCACACCTGTACTGCCTATGCCTGAATTTGCTGGTAGAAGCTGAAACTTATTTGCGTCATTAGCCAGATAGCTTCGTATGAATTTCGCCATGTAAAGCTGATTGCTCAGTTCCATAGACTCGTTCTTTGCCCTGGCAGCCTCTTGAATATTCATTGCTGTAGATGTCTGGATGTCGGGAATGAGGTTCTCTGACTTATAAGAAGAAATGTCGCTATCAACATTGCCCAGCTCCTTCTCTATGATCTGAAGACGCTCGTCGATGAAGAGTGATGTTGCTATAGCAACTTGATTTTTCTCCTTAACCCAGTTCTCATTATATACATTTATGAGTGTGTTGAGAATGTCGTCGGCGCGTTGTCTTGACACGTCTTTGTACGACATTGATATAATGGTTGCATTCTTGTTTGCCTGTGATACCGAGAGTCTCTTTAGAAGCAGGCTTGTTGTTTCATGCAAAGGTAATCGGGTGATATATATTTTATCATCGAATTTGCTGTCATAATAGCGAGTTGGAGAAACCTTCAGTTTTCCAAATTTTGTATTTAAGGTTTGACCTATAGTGCCATTGTATTTGTCATCAATTCTTTCGTCATCAATTACAATGTTATATATTGTGTATTTACCGTTTCCGTTAAGACTGAGGGTGAATGTGGCTCCTTGAGTATCTTTAAGTCCCAATGAAACTTTGACGGGAAGATTTGTTCCGTAAAGAGGCTTGTCATGAAGTGTACCACTCTTATAATAATTAATGTCAAGGTTGAGTTTCTTCACGACCTGCAGGGCGAGTGCAGGCGACTGTATAGTATATATCTCGTTGATGATGTTAGTCGCACTCTGTGCCAGACCCATGTCGGCAAGCACTGCCGTGGCATCGCCTGCGACGTTGTTACCGCGTTCATCCTGTTTGAGAAGAATCTCTGCCGAACGTGTATAAACCGGTACTGTGCGTATGATGTAGAACACCATCATGGACATAACGAGAGTGAGAGACAGGACAAACCATTTCCAGTTGTCGAGACAGATGTGGAATAAATCCATCATTGAAATGGAAGTGCTTTCTATATTGTTTGTTTGCTGTTGCTGTGTGTTTACTGCGACAGCAGCGGGTGCTTCATTTGTTGACATGTTTTATATGTTTTGTTTCCGATAAAAAGCTTGGATTTATTTAAAGATTAGCACAGCAACGGATGTTGCGAGTGAAGCCAATGATATCCAGAATGATGTGGACAAGATATTGTTTCCGTTGACTGTTGATTCACGTGCCTTTTTATTATTAGGCTGTATGTATACATAATCGCCTTGGCGGAGGTAATATGCAGGTGAGTTTACTAACGACGAGTCGGAAGTGAGGTCTATCTTATAGGCTTTCTGAATATTGTTTTCCTCGCGCAGTACCGTCACGTTCTTTCTTACTCCGTTAATGGTAAGGTCGCCGGCATGTGCTATTGCATCGAGGATTGTGTACTGATCGCGGTCGATTGGATAACGTCCCGGAGAGCGCACCTCGCCAAGTACTGACACGACGAGGTTTTGGTATTCAACTGACACGGTAGGGTCTTTTACAAGGTCAGCGGAGATAAGCTGATTCTTTATCTTTGCAGCCAGTTCACTACGGCTGAGTCCTGCTACGTGAACAGTGCCAAGGATAGGGAAGTCAATGTCGCCTTTCGTAGTTATTGTATATAAGGATGCATACTGACCCTGCATTGTGTTTATGCCTGAACCGATATATCGTGTGATAGTCGGCAGGTTGAACAGTGCTGTCAGTTGTTGATCACGACTGTTGACAACGATCGAAATTTTATCTCCAGGTCTTAGCTTTATTTGCTGAGACTCTGTCATCCGGATTGTCGTCTCGTATGGTATATCTTGGAAATAAGTTATTTCTTTCGTAGAACCACAGGAGTAGAACGCAGCTATAATAAGTAGGACTGCTATAAGATGATTAATTTTCATGATTATAATGATTTTATTTTTTTGCTATGATATTGGTGATTTTTTATCGTATTTGTTCAAGTGCTGCGATTATCGACTTTGGCAGTTTGACATTTATTTGCCGCATAAGTGCTTGGTATCGGTGTATGTCGGAACCGAGCATGCTATAGTATCCACCTTTCAGCAGCTTCTCTGCTTTCTGTTGAATGTGAGGTCCATACTGCGATGTCAGTGAGAATATATTCAGTTGGAAAATGATATTCATTGACCGTATCTTCTCGTAATCTTTATCTGTCATGTAGTTGTAGCGCTCCGGATGAGCGAGGATAGGGTAGTATCCCGCGCTTTTAATGCGCTCAAAAATATCGTATAAACCTATTGGTGGGTTGTAATATGATGTCTCAACGAGTATTTTCTTCATTGGTTCGTTGGGCATACTGTGAAGAAGCAGGTCGCCGGCAGAAAGACGTTCCTCAAAATTGTTGTCAAGCATATATTCAGCTGCAAGCATTAGTGTTACCGGACCGTTGTATGCAGCCTTCAACTCTTCGTAGCGCTTGCGCAAATCTTCTGTGGTGTTAGGTATGTCCTCCATGATATGTGGCGTCAGCCACACTTTGGAAACGCCAAGGCGCTCATATTCGCTAAGTATTCTCAGCGACTGTTCCATGCTTTGTACGCCATCGTCGACACTTGGCAGGATATGCGAGTGGTTGTCGGTCATACCATTGAAAAGACCGCTTGATGATATTGTCTTTTTATTAAAGAAAAACATTGCTACGTATTAAAATCTTTGTTTAATTTTGTATTGTTGTGTATTACAACTTTGATTTTCTCGTATGTAAAACATACTTGGCGTCTTTACCCGCATTCGTTCTTGTAGTACTTGCCCGGCTCTTTTCGTTCGTAAGCAGCACGTTGGCATTGACATTACGAGACTTGACAAATAACCAAACGATACGATAACATCCTTTTTCCCGTCAGGCATGTTAACGGATATGGCAACGCACCAATGTGTGTCCTCACTTTTTGATACGCCAACGGCATTGCCTGTCTTGGCGACAGACGCTGCAGATAGCTCAAATATGTTATGTTTGTCCAACGTGTAAATTCCTTGTACTTATCGTTATTCTTAATTTTCTGTTACTCTTAATAAGAGTGGCATTCATATGCAAAGTTAAGGATTTTCTATTAATACTCTTCATTCATAGTCGGGATTTTACATATTTTAAGAATTAACTGTAGCCTTTTCTGGTGTTGTGATGATTTCTTTTGTTGTCGTGGCAAATGCGTCCTAATGACCGCATTGGGGTTAAACAGATGCTTGTTGCTTTGCCTTTTTGTAAAGAAAACGTACTGTCTTTATCCGTTGCTTTTAGTCTTTAAAAGATAGTTTCATTGATTGTTGTTTCAAGAAGCGATAGTTTTAGAAATGTATTGTAAATCAGGTAGTTATAAGTGTCTTTTTCCTTGTTTTTACATCGCGTTGCTTTGTTTCTGTATTACGCATGCTTCTGAAACTATGTAAAATAAAAATAATGTATTGAATACACGTCCCCTTGTTATGCGGATAAGCGAAAAACAGAATAATCGAAATGTTAATGTCGGGGAGAAATTATGAAGTATGAAAACGTTTTAGTACTTTTGTAATCCATTTACCTAAGCGAAGGGAAGAATATTTCTAATAATGGTAATCAAACAAATAATCCTTTAATTCAAATCACGAGGCAAGTCTGCATTTGAACTTTATTTTTTATGAAGAAACAATTATTTTATTTATTGATGTCGGGAATGGTGCTTACATCATGTGCAACGCATCATTATCAGGTGAGTGAGATTACTCACAACAGAATACTAATTGACGAACGTTACGATAATGTTACCGATGCTAAGGCAGAGGCGTTCATTGCTCCGTATAAGGTTACAGTCGACAGTATAATGAGTCCTGTGGTAGGTCGCTCTGCACAGTATCTCTTTGCTGACAGACCGGAGAGCAATCTCTCAAATCTTCTCTGCGACATCCTCGTGTGGGCAGGTGGCAGGTACGGCGAGAAACCTGAGTTCGCCATATATAATATAGGTGGCATGCGAGCAGGAATATCAGAAGGAGAGGTGACGTATGGCAATGTTCTTGAGGTGGCACCGTTCGAGAATAAGATATGTTTCTTCGACATGAAGGGCAAGGATGTGAAACGTCTATTCGAGCAGATTGCTTTCAATCGCGGTGAGGGAGTGAGCCATGGTATCAATCTCGTAATCACAAAAGACGGCAAACTTGTATCTGCAAAGATTAATGGTGAGGATGTTGATGATGCGAAAGAATATCGTATTGCATCGATCGACTATCTCGCTCAGGGCAACGACGGTATGACGGCGCTGAAGGAAAAGACTAACGTCAACTCGCCAACGGAAGAAAGTAATAACATCAGATATATCATCATGGACTATTTCCGTGAGCAGGCTGCACAGGGAAAGGCCGTAGAGGCGACAGTGGAAGGAAGAATCATCGAAAAATAGAATGCCATGAGTGATAAAATAAAGAAAGTTATGGGCACAAAGAAAATGAAAAAGATTAGAACAATGCGATACATATCATTGCTCCTTTGCTTGGTTTTTGCCTTGTCGGCTAATGCCAAGAATGACAAGAAAGTAGTTATACTTCATACAAACGACAGCCATAGTTGTATATACCCGCTTAATAAGAATCTGGCTGATACGCTTCTCGCCGGACGTGGAGGCTACCTCCGTCGTCTGAACATGATACGTGAAGAGCGCACCAAGAACCCCGATATTCTCCTATTTGACAGTGGCGACTTCTCGCAGGGCTCAACATACTATACTTTGTTCAAGGGCGATGTTGAAGTAGGACTGATGAATCAGATGAAGTATGATGCCGCTACTATAGGCAACCATGAGTTCGATTTTGGCTTGGAAAATATGGCGCGCATCTTCAGGAAATGCCGCTTCCCGATTGTATGCTGTAACTACGATTTCACAGGAACGCCCGTAGAAGGACTGGTAAAGCCGTATATCGTGATCAAACGTGACGGTGTTAAGATAGGTGTCTTTGGCGTTTCTCCTGAAATGGACGGTCTGGTGTCAAAGGACAACTGTCAGGGCGTTAAGTATATTGACCCTGCTCAGAAAGCTATGGAGGTGGTTGACGTGCTCAGAAAAAAGGAGAAGGTTGATGTTGTCATCTGCCTTAGTCATTTGGGATGGGATATGAATGGCGTTATTGACGACGAGGACTTTATGTCAAAAATGCGTGGTGTCGACCTTATTCTCGGAGGTCATTCGCATACATACATGAAAGAATTTGAGTATGCTAAGGATGCCGATGGCAAAATGATTCCCGACAATCAGAACGGAAAGCATGCGCTGTTTGTCGGAAAGATCGAGATTAATCTGAAAAAGTAAACGTAAATACTGTTTTGCAAACAGACATACAGAATAATTATATGAAAAGAATATATACGGTTTTTATTACGTTCTTGCTTGCTGTAATGACAGCAGGAGCCGTGAGCGACAGGACTGTTGTGATGATCAGCCTTGACGGATTTCGCTGGGATTACACTTCGTGGTATGACACACCGTTCTTCGACCAGATGGCAAAACAAGGGGTTCAATCAGGATTGATACCAAGTTTTCCATCAAAGACATTCCCTAATCATTATACTCTTGCAACGGGACTTTATCCTGACAATCATGGTATAATAGCCAACACTTTCCTCGACAAAGAAAGAAATGTGGTCTTTTCTATTTCTGATCCCAAGACAAAGAGCCTGGCTCGTTACTGGGGTGGCGAACCGGTTTGGCTCACTGCCAAGCATCAGGGCGTGAGGACTGCTGTGTTCTATTGGCCCGGCTCGGATGTGGCTATTAAGGGCGAGCATCCGGATATGTATCATGTATATGATTCCGATGACCGCCTTTCTATGGAACAGCGTGTCGACAGTATGCTCTCTGTCATGCGTTTGCCGGATGGGAAGCGTCCCCAGCTGCTGATGGGATATATGGAAGAACCCGATCATAACGGTCATACATATTGCCCAAACTCAAAAGAAGCGCGTCAGGCTGTGGAGCAGATGGATGCTCTGATGAAACGTCTTTATGACGGAATGATGTCATTACCTTATGCCGAAAGCATTGATTTCATTGTCGTTTCCGATCATGGTATGGCTGTGGTGACACCCGACAGGCAGATAACCGTAATGGATAAACTGAAAAAGGAGTGGGTGGCTCGTGTGGAAGGGAGCCTTCCGGCACATATATACGCAAAGGAAGGATGCCAGGATTCTATATACAAAGCGTTGAAGGGACTTGACCACCTGCGCGTTTGGAAGAAAGGCGAAGTGCCTGAAATATTACATTACGGTAATAACAACCTTTGCGGTGATGTTATTGCAGCTCCTGATCTTGGTTTTATCTTCACTGATTGGAAAGTCGTAGAGGGAGGACAGCATGGCTATGACCCTTATTATAGCGATATGCACGCTTTGTTTCGTGCCGTTGGTCCCGATTTCAGGAATGTCAAGCGCGAGCACTTCAAGAATGTCAACGTTTACCCTATAGTCTGTCATCTGCTTGGTATCAAACCTGCACGGAACGACGGCAATCTGGAAGAAATGCGCGATATTCTGAAGTAAACCCAAACCGGTCAATAGACCGCAGTACCGTTTTATTATACGAAATCTCTAATAACCGATTTGGGATTATTTCATGTTTAGCATGAGAGAAAAATCAATAAAAACACTATATAATGATTCTTTTTTCAAGAAAAGCTTGTTTTTTCGCCTGATTATCAGTACCTTTGCACTCGCTTTTCGGCGTAACCGCTGGCAATGGAACGAATCATTGGCTATGTTGCGTTGGTGAGATGAACAATTTTAATATTTAGAAACAATGGATTTAATTAAAGTTGCTGAAGAAGCATTTGCAACCGGCAAGCAGTTTCCTGCATTCAAGGCAGGTGACACTGTAACAGTCGCTTACAAAATCATCGAGGGTTCAAAAGAGCGTATTCAGCTCTACCGTGGTGTTGTTATCAAAATTTCAGGTCATGGTGAGAAGAAGCGCTTTACTGTTCGAAAGATGTCCGGTACTATTGGTGTAGAGCGTATTTTCCCACTCGAGTCACCTTCTATCGACTCTATCGAGGTGAACAAGCGCGGTAAGGTACGTCGTGCTAAGTTGTACTACCTCCGTAAGCTGACAGGTAAGGCTGCTCGTATTAAGGAGAAGCGTACTGTCGTTTCAGAGAAATAACCCACGACTTCAAAAGAAAAATCCAAGAGGCTTCATCTTTACGGTGATGCCTCTTTTTATTTGCCAGATGCAATAAAAAATTGGTTCTTACGTTTTTTATTGTAGATGATAATCAGAAAACTCATACTTATCATAGTCGCTGTGATGACAGTGCTTAATGCCTTCTCACAGGAAAGAAAGGTACAGAATCGACCATATACGGATCTGCGCCCGTTTCATTATGGTATTCATATTGGTGTACACATGCAGGATGTGGAGTTTCGGAATGTTGGTCCTGTCAGTATTACCGATGCTGAGGGGAACACTACGACCTCGTTTATCACCTGCGATCAAGATCGTATGGACCCAGGCTTTAATGTTGGAGTGACAGGAGAGTTCCGACTGTCAGAGCATTTCCAGTTTCGTATTGCTCCGGCGATTTATTTTGGTGCACGACATTTCAGGTTCCGAAACATCAGTAATAGTGAAATGCATGAGGAGATACAGAACCTGAAGTCTGCATACATAACCTCTGCGTTCGAGCTTATTTTTGCTGCTCCGCGTCTGAATAATCATCGTGCATACATTTTTGCAGGATTGACACCTTCGCTGAACATGACGCGCAAGGTTGCGGATTTTATCAGCTTGAAGCCTTTTCAGAGTTTTGTTGAGATTGGCGTGGGCTTCGATGAATACCTGCCGTATTTCAAGTGCCGTCCTGAACTGAAGTTCATGTTCGGACTTGGCAATGCGCTCGACACTAATCACCCTAAGGAGTTACGCGATAAGAACATGATTGCTTATGCAAGTTCTGTCAGTGCAGCGCATACAAAAATGATAACCCTTTCGTTCTACTTTGAATAAAACGAAAGGGTTATCATCTTCTGATATACGTAATACTTAATACGTCAGTTCCAGAAAAGAAAGGTATGATAACAGTTGGCAATCTCACTGTTGAGTTATACCTTTATGTATGAAGAACAATAAATGTGCAAAACGCATAAGCAGTGATTAGCAAAGACAACGTTACAACTATATTTTGTATTATCAGGAATTGGCGTATTGTAAGGAAAAATAATCTTCACGAATTTTAGCAAAATAGAAAATATTGATATCCGGTAAACACATTATAGCGATTAATCGAGTAGGATGAAACCTGTAGGGGCGTGATTTATCACGTTCCGCCTCGGCGCAGAGTCCATTGCGCGAGCTATTTGTTTCTCGGAGATTGCTTAAACGTGATAAATCACGCCCCTACTCCGTCCGGCAAATGCCAACCATTTCTCGGCTCGTGGAAGACATAAAACTAAAAGAAATGTTTTTAGTACCGCTTACTATTTTTGATAAAAAATAAGCCCCTATTTGCTATACATGCCTGTAGTGCCGATAAATAAAGGCTTGCAGAGCTTATATTCAGTTTTTACCGTACACCAATAACTATTATTACTTTTTATTCGCCAAATCACCACTTTTGAATACCTATATTTGTTAAAAATAGCATTTTCTATAAAAATCTAATACCTAATTGTAGGTATTTCGAAATTTATTTTTACCTTTGCACTAACATTTTACATAACTTTAAATAATAATATTATGGCATACGTAATTAGTAATGACTGTATCGCATGTGGTACATGTATAGATGAATGCCCGGTAGGATCAATTTCTGAGGGTGAGAAGTATTCAATTGACCCTGATCTCTGCACAGAGTGTGGTACATGTGCTGATGTTTGTCCAAGCGAGGCTATCAGCCTTGGTTAATCTGTCTGTCAGAAAAGAATAGAGGCTCTACTCCGGTAGGGTCTTTTTTGTTGCGTGCCTTTTCGTGTCAGGTGGCGGATGAGTAAAATGGCACTTTGGGCTGTTAACTGATTCGTGTTAAACCCAAAACGGTCAATAGATTCCTAAGTGATTTCGTCTGATTGTTGAGCATATTAG
>ENA-OWND01001695-OWND01001695.1-metagenome-genome-assembly--contig:-NODE-1695-length-13006-cov-7.412941_pt1 | contig 13006 bp, 4 predicted proteins | sample MGYA00245342_ERZ651119 | MGnify/ENA primary metagenome ERZ651119 (study PRJEB26857, sample SAMEA4031756) | metagenome | biome: human; feature: oral; material: saliva | place: Philippines | collected 2014...
TTTTCTTATTCTATATTTAGCTAAATTTTCCTTGATAGGATAAGCTTTTTTTCCTGTATTTAAGATTCTTAACCATAATGCTGCATCTTGTCTTTTTCTGATTAAAGGCATATATACTTTTCCTAATTTTTTTACACTATAAACAGCTGTTAAACACCCTATTGGATTAGTTAATAAATAACTTCTATATGTTATTGCTTTTACAGGTACTTTAATTAATATACCTAAATCATTCCCCATCTCATCTATTTCCATGTATTCTGTAAAAGAAAAAGCACAATTATTTTCTTTCATAAAATTTATTTGAATCTCTAATTTGTTTTCTTCCCATAAATCATCACTATCTAAAAATGCTATATATTCCCCGTTAGCTTTTTCTATTCCTTTATTTCTTGATACTGCTGCGCCACTATTTTTTTCTAATTGAATCAAAAAAATATTAGGATATACTTTTAGATATTTTTGAATAATTTGAATAGTTAAATCCTCTGAGCAATCATCTATAATAAGTAATTCCCAATTTTTATAAGTTTGAGCAATTACGCTTTCTATCGATTCAAATATATATTTTTCTGTATTATATGATGGCATTATTATACTAACTAAATTTTCTATCATATTAGACCTTCTATCATTTCACAAATGTACTTAATATCATCCTCACTTAAAAAATCATGAAGTGGTAAATAAATTAAATTTTAATTAGATGTTACTGTTACAATTTTACTTGACCAGAACAGATATCTAATATTTTTTCCTTTCTAAATATTCTTACTTTAAAGAAAGAGCTTTTAAGTTTTCTATTCTCAAAAATTCTCTTAATTCTATCAAGTCATAATCTAAACTTTTTCATCAATTCTATTTGACAAATAGCTTTAAAATTAGAACTTGTAATTTAATCTCACTCCATAATTCAATTGAGATTTCTTGTAACCTTGATATTCAGCTCTAAATGTTATTCCATATGCATTTTCTTTTTCTAAACCTAATTCAGCTCCTACTGCTACTCTTGCTCTTCTTCTTTCTGGTTTAGATAAATCATAATATCCAGTTGAAGTATTTTTCATCTTAGCTTGATTTACACCATGATATAATTTTGTCACATCATAGCTAAATTCTGTATCTGCTTTTGCAAATACTTGATGTGTTGCTCCTAATGGCAATACATATTTTGTTTCAACACCAACATTTGGAGTTATTACAAAGTAATCTTTACCTTTTACTTCTAATGGTAAACCTTCATTCTTTTCTTTTATATTGAAGATATGACCATAAGAAATATCAATACCAGTATATGGTTTTACTGTCCAATTTGTATTAATATCATAGTCATAAGAAATTATATTTTTCCAAGATAATTCTGTTGAATAGAAGCTTGCTTTATTTTGATAAGTATCTGCTCCTACTTGACTATATCTCTTAGTTCTATGATTATTTACTGTTATTTCTCCTCTTGTTAACCATTTCAATCTAGCATTGTCATCTTCTTTATTTAATGGAGTTTGATAATGTAATCCTAATTTTCCTGATACTACTCTTTCCTTAGAACCTTTATTAGTATCTCCATTAAATTCAAAATTACTTCCTACAATACCAGCTGACCAACCATATTTTCCACCATAAGTGAAGGCTTCTCTATCATTTAAGTACAATACACCAGTTGATTTATACTCATATCCTGAAACTCCTAATGTACTATCCTTATGTTCTCCACCTGTATAGATAACACTAAATTTATCTACATTTCTAGTTTTATTATATGATGATAGAAGTTCATTATATGATTTATCAAAAGAATTTTCTACTGTTTTCATTCTTTCTTGAATATTAGAATAAACATCTCCACGAATATTTGCTACTGCTCTTGCAAAATCTCTATGTGAACTTATATTATCTAATGACTTAAATATTGGTGATGATGAATCTTTTCCAATCTTTGATCTAATATCTTCTAATCCACTAGCTAAGTTCTTATATCTTTCACCAGATATTAAACTATTATAAGGTATTCTTACCATAGTTATATCACTTGTTGTTGTAGATGAACCTGGTGCTTTAGATATTTTTGCTATCCAAGATACAGATTTAGATTTAACATCTCCTGAAAATCCTCCAACCACTCCTGTTCTGAATACATCTTTAATAGTAACTTTTTGTTCTGAATTACCTTTTGAGAAACTAGGTAATACTTCTGCAACTCCTGAAATAGATTTAGCATCAACCACAGTCTTTCCTGTGCTTATATCTAATCCTAGCCCTTCCATATTTAAAGCACCCTTAACATTAAGAGTTCCTCCATTTATTACTTTATTATTTATTGTAACTACACCTTTATCAGTTACTTTTATTCCTCCAAGTTCAGCACTTGCTTTTGTATCTGGTTTAGCTATTGATTTTGAAGTAGCATCAATATTTATTGTTCCTGTTGGTCCATTTTTCAATGAAGCTGTACCAGCAAGATATATTCCTGTTGCTCCATTTGTTACATTAATTGTACCTTGGTTATCAATTAATCCACTGTATGCTGCAATACCAAATGATACATTGCTCTTTGTTGCATTAGTATAAACATTTGTATCTACTTTTCCATCAACATTTAAAGTTGAACCACTTTTTAATGTTATATTTTCAACTTTTGACCCTGTCATTATACCTGTTGCTCCATTTTTAACAGTTATTGTTGAACCAGATTGAACTGTTATGCTTCCTCCATTTGCTCCATAGATACCTACTGATAATGGTTTATCAACTAGCATATTTCCTTTAAAGTTAATATTTGCATTATCACCAAATATTCCAATAGAGTTTTTATTATCACTAGGTGTAGTAAATCCACTTGAACCAATAGTTGTTTCTCCTACTGTGATATTTCCTGTGTGATTAACAGTGGTATTTTTAGCATAAATTCCTACTGCTTCTTTTCCAAGAGTCATATTCATATTATTATTAATTGTACTATCAGCTACTGAATTTCCTTTATAGTAAAGTCCATAACCTTTTTCAGCAATAGTCATTGTTTGAATAGGTGAGCTTGCATTTATATTCATAGTTCCTTTACCATCTTTGTAAACTCCTATTGAATCTTTACCAACTGTAATAGCTCCTATTGTTGATACATTACCATTACCTTTTGAATAAACTCCTATTCCATTATTATTAGCTACTGTGATATTTCCAGATTGAGCAATATTTGCATTATCTCCTGCATAAAGTCCTACTGAATTATTAGAACCAACTGTAATATTTCCTGTTGAAGTTAAAGTTTTTCCTGTTCCTTTAACAAGTAAGCCTACTCCTTTATCTCCTACTGAAACATTTCCATTTGATGTTAAATTATTATTTTCTACATAGATACCTATAGCATTTTCATTAATTGTAAGATCCATCTTGTTATCTACTTCTGCACCTTTTGAATATATTCCAAATCCCTTTTCTGCAACTGTTAAAGTTTTTCCAGCAGCTGTTTCTACTTTTCCACTACCTTCTTTATAGATACCAACTGAATCCTTTCCTACTGCTATATTTCCACCTGTTTCTATTTTTCCAGCACCTTTTGAGAATATACCTTTACTGTCATTATCTCCTACTGTTAAATCTCCTCCTAATTTAACATTAGAATTAGTAGCTTGTATTCCTATTGTTCCGTTATTTCCAACTTCAAGTTTGCCAGTTATTTCTGTGTTTACAGTAGGTTTAGTAGTATCATTATCTACATATAGTCCAATACCTTTTTCATCAACAGTCATATCTCCTGATAATTTAGCACCTGCATCTTTTCCATAGATACCAACTGAGTTCTTTCCTATTGTAGCATTACCTATACTTGTTACAGTTCCTCCTTGTGAATAAATTCCTATTGAAGAATCTCCTGTTGAATCTGCAACATTAAGTGCTCCATTATTTGTAACTGCTCCTGTTGTTTCATTATATATTCCAATGTTCTTACTTCCAACAACAGAAACTCCTGCCACTGTTAATCCTGCTCCTGTTCCTTTTACTGCAACCCCAACTTGTCCAGTTGCATTGGTGTCAGTTAATTGAACTGAATTTGGCATATTAATAGCATTTGTTATATTTTCAAAAACATAACCTATTGATTTATTTCCTTTTATTTCACTAACTTTTGCAACAGATGCTAAAGCTCCTCCTTTTGCATACATTCCAATACCTTCAGCACTCTTAACTTTAATATCAAAGTTATTACTTATGCTTCCACCATTTTCTACATATGCTCCTAGTCCTTTTACTCCATCTACTTCAACATTAGTTGCGGCATTAGCAGTAATTTTTCCACCCTTAGTTCCTAAGGCAATACCATTTGATCCTACCTTTAAAGTTCCTCCACCATTTAGAGCAACTTCTGAATTGTTTCCATCAGCATAAGCTAGAATTGAACTTCTACTTGCATCTGATGATTCTAATTTTCCACTAGCTAAGTCAAATGTTAATTTTTTATTTTTTACATATAGTCCTAAAGAATTTTTACCAACTTTAACTTCTGTATTAAAAACAGTTCCATTTACTCCAAGAGCTGCTATTCCTATTCCACGACTACTTCCTGTTGTGTCTCCTATTTTTACTTTATTAGTTGATGATGATGTTACTGTAAAATCACTTCCTCCATCAAAGACTAATCCTTTTGCATTATCTCCTAAAGAAATATCAAAATCTTTAACTTTTGTAGCTGCAAGACTTTCTTTAAAATATGCTCCAACTAATTTATTTTTTGTTCCAGTGATTTTTCCTACAACAAAATCTTGGTTAGTCTTTGCTTTAACTGCTACTATTCCTACTGCTTCATCACCTTCTAAATTAATTTCACCAGCATTATTTAGAGTAGTATTTTCAAGACTACTGTCATTAGTTGTATAAATTCCAACTCCTTTAGCTCCTATATTTATTTTTGCTCCTGCTTGGTTAGTTATATTTGCACCTTTTCCATAAATTCCTGTAGTTTTTTCTCCAGAAGTAGTTTCAATAGTTCCTTTATTTATAATGTCTACTTTTAAACCAGCGGTATTTTTAGCTATTGCTGCTATTCCTGTTGCTTTATCTCCACCTAGCTTAATATGACCATTTGGACTTTCTAAAGTAAGTTTATATGTTCCAGATTTATCATAAATACCATTGATAGCTATTCCATCTTTTCCAACTTCTATAACAGAATTGATAGAAGAATTTGCATTTTTAAGTGTTAGGAAACTTCCTGAACCATTTATATGTAATCCTGCTCCAGTTGTTATATTTCCTCCATCTTGATATATTGCTCTTCCATTTGTTCCATTAAAATTGATATTTGCAGTACCTGCTGCTCCTAAATCTACATCTCCACCTTTTAGATAAACTGCTGTTCCATCATTTCCTACATTAAAAGTAGTATTTTGAGCAATGAATTTTGAATGTTCAGGAATATAAGCTCCTATTCCACTTCCAACATTAATAGTTCCAGTATGAGTTACTTTTGAACCTGTACTTCCTGTTGCTCCAAGATAGAAACCTATAGTCTTTTCCCCTGTTAATTTAATATCAGTATTTACAATTTTATTATATCCTGCTTTTGTATAAACACCTATTCCATAATCTTTTCCATCACCATTACCAACTGTTACTTTTGAACCTGATTGGAACTCTGCATCACCTTCTGCATATACTCCTATATGAGCTTTTCCACTAGCTGATGTTATTTGGCTTTTAATTTTAGTAGTTCCTGATGCATATAAGGCAACTGTTTTATCTATTCCTGATGCTACTGTTGGTGCAATATTAAAATCTACAACAGAATCTTTTGCATACACTCCAACTGCCCCTGTCTTTGTTAAATTAAGAGTACCTGTATTTTTAATATTACCTTCTTTTGTTCCTTGAAGTGCAAGAGCTATATTTTCAGCAGAAATTTTTCCTTTATTTTCAAATTTAGCATTAGCTCCTTTTACATATGCTCCTATTGCTTTTGCATTAATATCTTCTTTATCTTTTGCAACTATTTCTGCACCAGTATCATTAATTCCTTCTGAATTATCTTCTACAACCATTCCAATAACTTCACCATTGGCATTAATAGTTCCTTTATTAGTAACCTTTGCTGTTTTGCCACTGGCTGCATTTGCAAGCATTCCTACTGATAGAGAACCTCCTGATGCTGTATTTTCAAAGTCGTAAATATCTATTGTTTTTCCTGATTCATTTATTGCTTCACCATCTACTACATATACTCCAATACCACTTTCAAAATCATTTTGTGTAGGATGTCCTAATTGTATTTTTCCTTTATTTCTAAATGTAGAATTTCCTGTTATATATGCAGCAACATTATTTTTTCCTTTTTTTATAATAATTTCTTTATTGTTATTTAATTTTAAGCCATTAGCATATATAGCAAGTAAATTTTCTCCAGCTGTTACTTCTATGTCAGTATTATGGTCAACTTCATTATTTGTGCCTTCATAATATATTCCAGCTGCTGATGTTCCTGCTGTTTTATTTTCAAGTTCTAATTTTCCTCCATCTAAATGGCTACCTTTAGTTAAATACATACCTGTTCCAGCAGAAGTAACTTCAACTTTATGCTTATTTTCAACAGTAACTTTACCACTATTTCCATAAATTCCTATTCCACTACTTTTAGCTTCAATTAATCCATCAGTTCCATCAAGCTTTAAGTTACCATCAGCAAATACTCCAACAGTGCCTTGACCAACAGAAGAAACTTTTATTTTATTTATTATATTATTTTTGCTATTATCTGTATTCTTTGCATATACTCCTATACCACTATTTGTTACAGAAATTTTTGCATTGTTATCAGCCATATCTAAAGTATTGTCTACAAAAGTTGATTTTCCTTTTACAGCTGTATTAAAGTACATACCTATAGTTTTAGCTGTTGAGCTAGCTGTTCCTGTTGGATTAACTTTAAATTCATTTTTTAAAGTTGCAGTACTTCCAAAATCTGTTGTTCCATCAGTTCCACCTTGTGCAAATAAGTATATATTATTTTTACTATGGTCTGAATTAAATGTATAAGCACCTGTTCTACTATCTACCCATTTAGCACCTGCTAAATATGCTCCTATATTATTTTTAGCATTTGCATTACTAAAGTCCATTGAAGCTGTTTTATCATTTACAGTTGCTCCATTTGCTCCATATAGTCCTATAGAATTTTCTTTTGTAAATTTAATATTTCCATTAGAGCTAATTATTCCTGATGCTCCCTTTGCAAAAACTCCAACAGAACTATTTCCATTTAATTCAATAGTTGTTTTGTCTGTTAAAGTTATATTTTTATTACCAAATATTCCAGTAGAACCTTTACCTAATTTCATAGTATGTGTACTTGAATTATTTCCATATAGCAAATCGCCTTCTCCTGACATACCAATACTGTCTTCATTCAATGTCAGATTTGATTGAACATTTAATTCATTATTTCCTTTTGAATAGTATGCTATTACATTATTAAGTGTTCCTACTACTACTTCTGTCTTAATTATAGAGTTTGTTTCACGATCAGCAAGCATTCCTACTTTATTTTTAGATGTTCCTGATTCTGATAAAGTAACTTTATTTCCATCTAAATTAGAAAGCCCTCCTTTTAGGTAAATACCTACTCCATTATCTCCATTAAAGTCTATAGTTCCTAAGTCTTTACCTGTTTCACCAACATTAGAATTTTCTGCATAAATTCCTACTGCCTTTTTACCTATTTTTATTTTTCCACCTTCAGGTTTTACATTTACTCCCTTAGCATAAATTCCTACTGCTGTCTTTTGATCTGAATCTCCTACTTCAACTGTTCCTTTATTTGTTACTAAATGACTTGTTACTGTGTTATCAGGATTGTTATTCATTGCATAAATACCAATAGCATCTTTACCTGACATTTTTATATCTTTTTCATTTGTGATATTAACAGTTCCTTCTCCTGATTTTCCACCAAACTCTTTTACTATTGGATTATTAGAGCTACCTTCTCTATATGCAATTCCTAAGATACCTACTGATTGATTTCCACCTACATCAATAGTTCCTTTATTATCTACTTTAGAACCATTTACTGCATATACTCCTACTGCTTGCTTATTAACTACATTGTTTTCTTTTTCAACTTCTATTTTTGATGTTGCATCAATATTTACTTCCCCATAGTTAATGAATGCTCCTATTGCTCCTGCTCCTGCATCTGTTCTATCTGCTATTATCTTAGCTCCATTTTTCAAGTTAATAGCTGTTTCAGAAACAGAAGAAGCATTTTTACTTGAGTTCATTTCTAAACCAACTACTTGTGTAGTATCTAATTTTGCTAAATCATTACTATCAAGAACTGCTTTTATAGTTTTCCCACTAGCTTCTACCTTAGCTCTTTGAATCAAATATCTTCTAAATAGAGCATAGGAAGCTTTTTTACTTAAATCTGAACTTGTTTCGTTATTATCATCAGTTGCATATTTTTTATCTAAATTCTGATCTATAGTCAAGTTTGCCATTCCATCAACAGCTGCTATCTTATATTTATTATATACTGTTCCTCCCTCTTTACCTTTTGCTATTGTAATGGTATTAGGAAGTCCTAAACCTGTTCTAATATCACTTACATTAACAGTACTTGTAATATCACTAGCAACAAATGGTATAGCCTCATTAGACATCATAACAATTTTTCCATTTGTAAATGAAATATCATTATTACTTACAGATTTTGCTTTCATTCCAACAGCTTTTCCTCTTAATACTAAGACACTACCATCTGCAACAATTTTTCCATTATTTTCTGTATAAAGTGAATAACCTTCTCCAGAATAGTCAAGTAAAGAGTTAGATATAGTTATTTTACTATTAGCTCCTTTTGCATAAGCTAGAGCTGAGCCATCAGTCACCTTTGTGCTTGAACCTTCATTTACAATAGTTCCTCCATTATTAGCATAATAACCAACACTTTTATTTCCATTAATGGAAAGTTTTGTACTAATAGTTGGTGATGCTGCAACGCTTGGTAAAGTTGAATTATCTATTTCAGAACCTGCTGTTACCGTTGGTAAAGTAACCGTTGTTGGATTTGTTACTGTTATATTCCCACTATCAGTTGCATACATACCAATAGTTTCATCTCCTATATGATTAAAAGAAATTCCTTTTTTAAAAGTAACTTTTGAACCTGCTCCTTTTGTATAGGTAGATACAAATTTAGCTCCAGTTGTATTATTTCCACCAGAAGTTTTTAGCTCAAACTTATTTTCTACATTAAGTTTTCCAGAATTTATTGTTGCAAAAAGTATATTTCCAGAACCGCCATCTAAATTTAAAGCATTTCTTGTATTGGTATATTTTAATTCTGCTGATGACCCATCTGCAAGAAGACCTATATTATTTGTTCCATTTATTTTTATTTGAGTAAAAGTATCAGCATCTGTTAGATTAATTTTGGCAGTCCCAACTCTAATACCTGTTGAGCTATCTGAATCTTCTTCTAATGAAACTTTATATTTTTTAATTTCTCTTTGAGCTAGTCCTGAAGCATGAACAGTGAAATCAAAGTTTAACCCTATTGATTGTTCAACTTTATTTGCATTAGCCTGTGTATTTCCATGAGTTGCATCTTGAGAAGAACCATTTAAACCACCTATTTTAATATTCCATTTTGAACCAAAAAAGTTAGTTGATTTAGTTTCATCAGGTTCAGTTTTTATACTTGCCCCAACAGACTGATCCCCTAATATTTCTATAGGGGTATTTAATTGTATATCTGCCCAACTCATTTGTTCAACACTAGCGTCATTATCTGTTGCTATACCTAAACTGTGATGTCCATATAGTTTCATAGTACCGTTGTTTATTGAACTTCTTTTTACTGCTTGTGTATTTGAACTTGTATATGCCCAACCAACACTATTAGGTGCATAAAAGGCAACATTTCCATTAGTTCCATTTTCTATTGTATCCACTCCAGCATCTCCATAAGAATAGCCTCCAAATATATAATTTCCCACATTAGCATTTCCAACTTTTCCAGAAGCATACTCTCCTGATTCTGCATGCCCTATAATATTTCCTTCATTAACAAATGTTGTATTTCCAGAGCTTGATACATTATCAATATTAGATACTGCAATTTTATTTCCATATAAATTAACTGTTGCTCTATTTATTAATTTTGACTCAGAATTTGGATTTGTTGTATTATTTCCTAAATAAAAAATTGCATTTAATGGTGAATTTGTTGTATTATTTCCTACTGCCTTTATTGTAACAGTATTTGGAATTGTAACTAAGGGTTTTCCACCAATTCCATAAAATGCAACTTTATTCATTCCATCTACTGAATATGTTGGAGGTAAAATCCCAGCTGAATCGCTTGCCCCTGTAAATTTATGATCCTGACCTTGTTCATGCCCTCTAAAATACATTTCAAATTTTCCAGCTGTAAGGTCTAACTGAGATATTAATCCGTTATTTCCAGTTACTTGTGAAGAACCAGTTCCACCATACCACCCTGTACTATTATTTGGTACATCTTGAAAATGTACATCTGTAGATGGTGGGTTTGGAACTGGACTTATATTTACTATTTTTTCTGCCACTGTTGGTGGGCTAACAAGTCTTGGTGTAAAACCAGCTGGTGTAGCAGGTGGTGTAACTGTTGGTGCATTTATTTTTGGTGCTTCACCTACTGTTGGTGGAGTAGGATTTACATTTAATGCTGTTACTGCTGCAACTGTTATTCCACCCAATGTTGGAACTGTTCCTGGAACTTGAATATTTACAGTTGGATCATTAGGGACGTCTCCATCATTTACTTTAACTTCTTCAGGAGCTGTTAATGTTATTGTTCCCACTTCAACTGTTGGTGGAGTAACAACTGGAGCTGTTATATCTTTCTTTACTACTGTTTTTTCAACTATTGTTTTTTCAGCTACTGCCTTTGGTGTAATATTTGCTCCAAAATCTATTTTATCAACAAATTCTAATGGGTTTTTAACTATTCCATATTCTCCATAATATTTCCCATTAGAAAATTGTCCATATCCCATACTACTTCCATAAGAAGCTGAATATTCAGGTCCATTAAAGTTACTTTCTGTTTTGTTCTTATTTTTGCTATAATTTCCCCAATTAGCAAAGATAAATCCTTGATATGATTTTTCTAATGGTTTTACCCAAAATTCTCCTCTTTGTATTAATTTCTTTATTTTTAATTCTATACCTTTCATGCTTTCATCTGCTTCTTTTAGCATCTGAGATATATTTTCTTGTTCTTTTTCTATTCTCGTCTTTATTTCTGTTCTTAATGGCACTTGTACTGCTTCATCTGCATAAGAAAAACCACCATTAATTAAAAATGTTATTAATAGTGCTATAGAGTAGCTTAGTCTTTTATTATTCTTTAAAAAGCTTTTTAGACAACTTTCTATTTTATTATAGTCTTTCATATTTCCCCCTCTTATTTTATTCCTGCATTATTTAATTCTTCTAATTTTTGTAATTTTTCTTGGTATGCTTTTAGTTGTGCTTTCTTTTCTTGATATTCTTGTACATCTGCTTGTAGGGCATTCATTTCATCTGAAACTCTTGTCATTTCATATTCCATTATTTCCCCTCTTGTCATTCCTTTATGTGATTTCTTATCTTGCTCAACAACTATTTGTTCTTCTTCAACTGCTACTTCTTCACCTTTATCATTTATAACTACCTGTTCCTCAACTTTCACTTCTTCTTTTATCTCTTCTTTTTTCTTATCTGCTTCCTTTAACAACCTTGATACTTGAGCTTCTTTACTTTCATCTACACTTGTATTATTATTAGTACAAGCAAGCATTAATAAAGATAATAGTATTAATAATATTCTTTTCAAAATCTTCCCCTCCTTTTATTTTTCTTCTGTAATATTTTTCAACGCCTCTTCAACTTTTGCCTTTGTTTCTCCAACATCTAATTCTTCTTGTCTTGCTTTTTTAGCTGTTTCTAACATAGCATCTATTTTTTCTTTTGCCTTATCTACTCTATAAATCATTTTTTCATCAGCAGTCATATTCTTTACTCTTTCTGCTTCTAGCTTTGCTTCATCTTCTTGCATTTTACTATCTTCTTCTACAACTGTTTCTCCAGCATTTTCAGCTTCTGTCATTTGCATTGCTTTGACTTCCTCTACCTTTGCCTTTTCTTTGTCCTGCTTTTCATAATATTCTCTTTTTTCTTCTAATATCTGCATAGCATCTCTGTCTTCATTATTTATTTTGTTATTACTACATGCAATTAAGGATACTACACTTAAAGGAACTAATAACATTTCTTTTATTTTCATTTTTCCCCCTCACTATCTTATTTTTTGAATTTTCTCAAAATTACTTACTATTTCATTGTTTTCAGCTATCTTTTCATTTATTTGATTTAAATATTTTGAATAATCTTTTACTAAACCATCAAAAGTATCTTTAAAAAATTTAGTTTTTCTTTCTTCTGGAGCTGCTAACAATTTTTCTTCAATGTTTGCTTTTAATTCAGCTAATTTAACATTTTGAGCTGCTGCTCTTTCAGAAAGTTCTTTTTCCTTTTGAAAACGCATCTCTTCTTCTTGAACTAAAATTTCATATTCAGAATTTAGACTTTTTAGTTCTGATACTATAGCATCATCTGCAATTAATCCTATAGATAACAAAAAAAATAACAAAATCCCCTTCTTCATTTTTTAACCTCCTATATCATAATATATAACTATTTAAAATGGTATTGATAGAAAAAATTCCTATTGATACTATTTTTTACAATAAAAATTATTTAAATTTTAAATCTAATTCTCTTTGAACTTCATCAGCATTTTTTATAGTTCCAAAATTTTCTTTAACTTTTTTCAAGAAAGTTCCCATTTCATCTGCTGAACCAACAATACGGTTAAAAATTCCTAAATATTCAGTAATTATTGGATTATCAACATCGTAAGGATATCTCATAATATGGTCTATTTCACTCCAAGCTTCTTCAAAAACTGTTCTCACTTGTATTTCAACAGATA
>ENA-OWND01001696-OWND01001696.1-metagenome-genome-assembly--contig:-NODE-1696-length-12999-cov-3.526808_pt1 | contig 12999 bp, 16 predicted proteins | sample MGYA00245342_ERZ651119 | MGnify/ENA primary metagenome ERZ651119 (study PRJEB26857, sample SAMEA4031756) | metagenome | biome: human; feature: oral; material: saliva | place: Philippines | collected 2014...
GGCGTGAGTTTACTGGCTGTCGGTTATGGCGTATGGCAATGGCGATGGGAAATCTCGCAATTTGTACGAAAAATGCGTGAACGCGTTAGGTCTGCGAACGGTAAATAATTGCTATAATAAAGATATGAGAATTATCGGGATTGACCCAGGAACGGGAATTTTGGGGTTTGGCGTGATTGATTTTTCTCGTGGCAAGTTCAAGATGGTCACGGCGGGAGTTGTGACGACGCCGGCACATACGCCAATTGACGAAAGGCTTGAAGATATTTTTGATAGCCTAACAGAGATTATTGCCGAAACAAATCCTGATGTTATGTCGATTGAAAAGCTATTTTTTGCGCGTAATGTTACGACGGCGATTTCTGTGGCGGAAGCGCGCGGCGTGGCGATGTTGACTGGGCGAAAAGCCGGAATGCCAATTGCTGAATATACGCCGTTACAAATAAAACAAACTTTGACTGGCTATGGAAAGGCTGACAAAAAGCAAGTTCAGGAAATGGTGCGTCTTAATTTGGGTCTGAAGGATGTTCCGAAGCCGGATGACTGCGCGGATGCTTTGGCTGCAGCAATTACACACGCAGCGATGAATCGGGTATAATTGAAATATGATTGCACATGTTTTTGGAAAAGTTGCTGAGAAATTTAACGGCTCGTTAGTCATTGATGTTCATGGTGTTGGATATGAAGTTAGCGTGGCGACTAATGATTTTGACGCGGTGATATTAGACCAAGAAGTAAAATTTTACACTTATCATCATGTGCGCGAACAGTCGGAGGAATTGTTCGGGTTTTCTAGCCTGGCGGCGAAAAAGTTATTTGAAATACTAATCACGGTTCAGGGGGTTGGCCCGAAGGCTGCGCTAGCGATTTTAAGTTTGGGTGATGCCGAGCAGGTGCGTAACGCTATTGCTAATGCTGACAGCGGCTTTGTACAAAAGGCCACTGGCGTCGGCAAAAAAACCGCCGAGCGAGTGGTGGTCGATTTGAGCGATAAAGTTGGTTTACCGACTCATTATGGTCGAGCGGAAACTCCATTGCAGACTGAATTGAACACTTCTGATGAGGCCTTGGAGGCGTTGATGGCTTTGGGCTATACATTAGCAGATGCCACTAAGGCGCTTGAAGACGTTGATGTAAATCTGCCGACAGCACAACGGGTGACTGAAGCTTTGAAGAGGTAGGGGTTTATTAAGATATTGATATCTATTACGACTCGTTTTCTTCTTTAACTGCCTGTTTTGCTTCTCTAATGAGATTTTCTATGTCGCCGGCTGTTAGTCTGTCGTAGTCATGAAAGCTCTGAACACTGCTGCGTAATCGCTGACCTTGTTCCTTAGTAATTCCATATAATCCAGGCAGATCATCAAATTGGTGATTGTACGACTTTTGTTCAAATGTCTCGGCCTGCTTTTTGTCAGAAGCGCCTTTTTTCGATGCGATTCTATCGTACCATAAAGATGGATATCTTACTAGTAAGCCAATTACGTGTTTTGCAATTTCTGTTGATTTGGGATCGTATTCTTTTGTCTGCTCTAAATTGCTATATCCTCGCTCGGTTAAGGTGTTGCTAATATTTTTTACATCAATTGCAACCCTGTGCGATTCAATTCTTTCAGATTCGTCGGAAGGCGCTAATCCTAATTCGGCCAAAATATACGGCACTGCCTCTGACATTAACCTAATTTCCTTTGGAATTCGGTCATATATTTCTCTTATGTCTTTTTTTCGGTTTTTGGCATCAAATTCCGGCATTGTAAACTCCTAGTTTAATTGTAGATACTAATACTATACCATAAATGCTATAATTAGTATATAGCAAATTGAGAGAATAGGCGATTCATCACTGACTCAGAACTGGATGAACCGAGCCAAGAAATATTTCAGGATTGGCCCATGGCTCACAGTGAGAAGCTGTTATCTCCTCGTTACATTGGTGAAACTGTTCTTACGAGCTCGGGCATATCTTTGTAGGTGTGAATAAATACCGCATGTCTGGTATAATTTACACTAGGAGATATCATGAATACAGACGTGACAAAGAAGGACTGTGAAATCTGTCCGCTGCTTGTTGGCCAAACAGCGGCTGACGACAATGTCATACTACAAACCGAACGTTGGGTGGTGGTGCTTGACAGAAATCAACGCTATTTAGGTAAGTCATTTATCACTCTGCGCCAGCACAAGGAGACGTTGTCGGAGTTGGATGAGGCAGATTGGATGGAGCTGCATCAGGTGATTCGTCAACTCGAGCAGGCAGTTAAAGAAGCATTTGGCGCCGACGTGTGTAACTGGGAGTGCTTGATGAATAACGCAGTGAAAGCTGGTCAGTCGACACATGTGCACTGGCATTTACATCCGCGGTATCTCGCTGACGCCATCTTTGCTGGCGAGAAGTTTCCTGATCCAAAATGGTCGCGGCACTTAGGGGGCGCGGTGCATATGGTGAGTGATGAGAACTTTCGCGAAATTATGCAGGTACTGCGTAGTCGGCTTACAAGAGCTTAGTTCGCTCCGGTTTGGATGATATAATGAATGTATGGCAATTGAGAGAATAGTTGATACAAGTTCGCATGATGATGATTCTGAAGAGCAGCGAATTGAGGTGAGTCTGCGTCCGCAGAGTTTTGCTGAGTATGTTGGCCAGGAAAGATTAAAACGTAATTTGCGCTTGGCGATTGATGCGGCTAAAAAGCGCGGCGAGCCGTTGGATCACGTATTATTATATGGTCCGCCGGGGCTTGGTAAGACAACTATGGCGACGGTGATTGCTAATGAAATGGGCACGAATCTGCGGATTACTAGCGGTCCGGCTATTGAAAAAGCGGGCGATTTGGCGTCGATTCTGACTAATTTGTCGGACGGGGATATTCTGTTTATCGATGAGATTCATCGGTTGGGACGATCAGTGGAGGAAATTTTGTACTCCGCAATGGAAGATTTTAAGCTGGATATTGTGATTGGAAAAGGTCCAGCAGCGCGATCAATTCGATTGGATTTACCGCGATTTACGGTGATTGGCGCGACGACGCGAACCGGAAGTTTGGCGGCACCTTTGCGTGATAGGTTCGGGCATATTTATCGTTTGGAATTTTACACACCAGAGGATATTGCGAAAATTGTGACGCGTAGCGCGAAGATTTTGGAATCATCAATTCGAAGTGAAGCGGCGGATCTATTATCGACGCGAGCGCGCTTGACGCCACGTATTGCCAATAGACTTCTTAAGCGCGTCCGTGATTATGCCGACGTTAATGGCGACGGAATAATTGATGTAAAAACTACAACCAACGCTTTAGAAATGCTGGAAGTGGATGAGTTGGGCTTGGATCCGGCTGATCGTAATTTATTACAATCGATTCTGGAAAATTATGGCGATAATCCTGTTGGCTTAACAACAATTGCGGCGCTGACTGGCGATGAGGCGACAACAATTGAGGATTTTTATGAACCATATTTGCTACAGATTGGTTTTATTGAGCGTACGCCGCGTGGTCGTCGAGTGACGATTAAAGCGAAACGACATTTGGAAAAATAGTTATCGTATTCTTCGGCTATTTGTGCTTTAATAAAACCAGGCAAACTTAACTAGGAGCCGCTATGGGCAAAAAACAAGCAACGACATCACCAGTTAAGAACTCTAAAGCTAGGCACTGGCTACGACGATTTATAATTTTGATAGGAATTTTGGCTGGTTTGTGGCTGGCCAATTTTTTAACTTGGCTGCCAGCGTATATGGAAGTATGGAATATGGCACGAGATCCAATGGCTGAAAAGGGCGTTTTGGGCTTAAAGTTGAAATCGTCACGCGAAAGGCATCGCATACCTACAGAGCGCGGATTTTTAAAAAAGAGTACATCTCTATCAATTGATAGATATTATGAGATGCCCCAGAATGAGTCGGTGAGTGATTTGTTAAATAGACTGCAACGATACGCTGAAGATTCTGGCTGGAAGCTAGACAAAGAGAGGTCTGGGGAGGAATATTTTGTAGGATATAAAGATATAGAGGGTAGGGAATACTCTCTCTGGGTTAGCGTTATACTAAACGATAAGTATAACAATGGTGTTCATATAAGTGTTGAGGGCTTGGGTGATTAATATGAAAATTAGAGTTATTATATTATCTTTCTTTGTAGCTATTATTTCTGGCCTTTTTATACAACAGTCGGCACAAGGCGAGGTTGTTCCTTATAATTACGCAGGAAAGAAACTTACGATTACATTATTAGGCGATTCTTATTCGGCCGGAAATGGCGCTGATGGGTATGAATATGGTCCTGCTGTCTGTCATCGCAACAGTAATAACTGGGCGGAAATGTATAAAAGATGGCTAAGCAATAACGGACTGTCAGTAACGCTTATAAATCGCGCTTGTTCTGGAGCTAAAATTAATGCCTTCTTGAAGGATAAGAATGCGGGTAGTGTTGTAAAAACGATTAGTGATGATCCGGGCAAGCTAGCGACGAATGAACAGATTATTAAATATGCAGAAGACAGGGATATCTGCAATATTAAACCGAATAATGACTTAAAAGTTGCTTATAGGATCATAAGTAGTGCGATTGGTTCTAAGCGCGGAAAAAATCAGAAAAGAGTCAATATAAGATGTAATTATACGATTCGACGACAACTGGATAGCGTAGACCGCAGTACAGATATGGTAATGATGACGATTGGTGGAAATGATTTGGATTTTGACGGCATTGTTAAGTCTTGTTTTACTGCTGTGATAAGATCTGCTTCAGATTGCAAAACAAAGATAAATGACGCAAGAAATAATATGGAAGATTTAGAGCTAAATCTTAGAGGCGTTTTATCATCGCTTAATTCTCGTTTACGTCCAGACGCGAAAATAGTTCTCTTAGGATACCCGCTACTAGCGCTTGATAATGGCGAGAAGCTATCCGATTTTTCGATTGCTAGTGAAGTGCGAAAGTTAGGACTGGAAGGTAATTTACGCCAGAAAAAGGTGGTTGAGGAATATAATAAAAGCCTCGGTAAAGAGAAAGTGATTTTTGTTGATAGTTTGCCAAAGCGGTTTTCTGGACACGAGCCAGACGCCTCAATATTTAAGAAGAATCACGATCGTTGGATTCATGAATTCCTTGAGCCAAATGCATTCAATATGAGCTCGTGGTATCACCCGAACTTCTTTGGGCATAGCAATTATATGTCAGCACTTCGCGAAAAAGTACCACTGCCTAATTTGGTGAAACCAATAACGAAAACGAATGGCGATATTGATGTAGTATTTGTTATTGACACGACCGGTTCGATGGACAGTTCAATTAGTGCTGTTAAAAATAACATTCGAAATATAGTTGAGTCGATCAGCTCGAAAACCAAGAGTGCTAGATTTGCACTGGTCACTTATCAAGATCATCCGTGTTGTGGCGGAAGCTCGGAAGACTATCCATCTAAAATTGAGACAGATTTTACGAGTAATGTCGAGGCGATTAACAAGGCTGTCAATTTTATTCAACTTGGTAATGGTGGTGACTGGAAAGAATCTGTTTATTCTGGTATTAAGGCGGGGCTGAATCTACAATGGCGAGCGGGAGTAAAGAAGATTATGATTGTGATTGGTGACGCTCCAGCTAAGAATCCAGAACCAGTTACTGAGCTAACCGAACAGTCTATCGTTGATGCTGCTTATGCTGTTGATCCAGTTCAAATATATATTATTGATACTTCTGGACATGATGCGATGGCACCTGTGATGTCTTTGGCTGAAAGAACGGGCGGCGCATATTTACAAGCTGATGATAGCAATAAGCTCGTTGATCAGGTTAATGCGTCAGTTGAAAATGTGACAAACAAACCGAACGCTTGGATAAATCGTCAATATGTGGCGAAAATTGGCGATACATTAGAATTGGACGGTGCTGGTTCTTATTCATCAAATGGTAAAATCGTGAAATATGAATGGGATGTCGATCAAGATGGCGTGTATGACGTGACGACGGATAAGCCTTTTGTCAATTATACGTTTACTAAGGAATTTTCTGGGCTGTTAACACTTAGGGTGACCGATAGTTCTGGACTAACGAATGTAGCGACGACAACTTTGACGGTTAGTGATGACGGCGATGAACATGAACGGGAATTTGATAATTGTCCAGATGTAGCGAATCCAGATCAAGCGGATTATGACAAGGATGGAATTGGTGATGCTTGTGATTCTGATCCGGGATATTTGGAGGAATATGGCTATTATCAGATGTTAGAATATGAAAAGAACCAAGCAAAGAAAGATGATAGTAAAAAAGAAAATACAAATCGTAAGCCTGCTGACGTCGCTTCGAATAATAAAGTAAACGGTGGTAATAACAAGAAAATAGCTACCATAGATTCTGATGGTAAAGGAGTAAAACTTCAGGAGAATGGTGGTATGAATGAGGTGAAGTTGAGGGAAGCTCAGGGGAAGTCTGAGAATAATAATGAAGGCAAGAGTGGATCGTCGTGGTTTGGTATTGCTGCGGTTGTTGGAATGGTTGCAATCAGTGTAGTAACAATAGTTATAAAAGTTTATCGCCAAAAAACAAGACTATCTTAAGTTCTGTCGTGTTATAATATAGGCATGAATCCACAAACATCCTCGTCAGAAGATTTAACGCAGCCTGTTGCGTATGATGCTGATGGTCGACCACTATACCATCATCCGCCGCAGACTGGTCGTCCAGCTCCGGTTGTGGCGCAGACGAATTCTTATGTGACGGCAAAACCAGAAATTATTGATGGGGAGAATTTTGATCCGCGATTACGTAGTCAATATGCTAATGAACCGCAAGTCGTACATGTTGCCAGGGATATTGATCCGAAGCCGTTTACTATTAGTGACGACCTGAAGCAAAAGCATGAAAAATCAGTTCAGCAATACCCGAATCTCAATTTGAGCGAAGGCGAATATATTATTTTAGATATTAAGCGTCATCCGATTGGTATGCTAATCCCGACGGGAATCTCGGTTTTCTTGGTGGTGATGATCATGGTGTTTGTGATGTTTTATCCGTCAATTGCTCGTGACGCAATTATCTCGCCGATGCCTTCGCTGACCGATGTGTTTGGCGTGGCAATGCTGCTTATTGGGATAGTGGCGCTTGGTGGTGCGGTGTCTTTGTGGATATATTTGCAAAATCATTTTTACATGACCAACGAAAGTGTAATTCAGGAAATCCAAGGTAGTTTATTTTATCGGCACGAGCAAACGGTGAGCTTGGGCAGTATTGAGGATGCAAGCTTCCTCCAATCAGGCATTATTCAGACTCTTTTCAATTATGGTACGATTCGTCTCAGTACCGAAGGCGAGGAAACAACATATATATTTCATTTTGTGGCAAATCCACGCAAGCAAATTGCGATAATCAATAATGCCATTGAAGACTTTAAGAATGGCCGTCCTGTTTGTGATGATTAGCTAATTATTTATGGCGACTTTCTTTTACGTAGTCATCTTCATCGACAAGCGTCGCAACAAGTTTGTATGACTTACATTTTCCGTCATTACAATTTGAAGATTCATAGCGGTAACTGCTGTCTTTTTCGCCAATTTTCTTACCCTGCGGATCTTTTAATAATGCGGGATCCATAGTCGGAAGCGTACCTTCTTCTAACTTCTCTGGGTAATAGCCATTTTTAACGTAAAAACCTTCTTCCAGGCTATAATGCATGGCGTTAATCGCGGTGCGTTTTTTGGCGTTGTTTGATTCGTTGGTCAATTTTGTATATTGTGAGAAACCTAAGATTGCGATGATAATCAAGAAAGTCGCTACAACCAAAAGTTCAATAATAGTGAAACCGTTTCGCTTATTCATGAATGTAATTATAGCAAATCTTGCGACAAATCGGTATAATAAAGGAAGTAACTAAGGAGGGAATGCTATGGCAAAATCAGACAGTAAAACAGTAAATCCAGAAAAGTCAAGTCAGGCATCGGATAAAAAAGTTGATGAAGGTAAGCTTAAGGCGCTTGGTCTAGCAATGGATCAAATCACCAAGCAATTTGGCGATGGATCAATTATGAAATTGGGCGAGGCTCATAAAGTCGATGTTGAAGTAATTCCTTCTGGTGCTTTGAGTTTGGATTTGGCGCTCGGTGGCGGATATCCAAAAGGTCGTATCATAGAAATTTATGGTCCAGAAAGTTCAGGTAAGACGACGCTAACGCTTCACGCTATTGCAGAAATTCAGAAGCAGGGCGGAACGGCGGCGTTTATTGATGCTGAGCACGCCCTTGATCCAGCATACGCCAAGCGTCTAGGTGTGGATACGGAAAATTTGTTGGTTTCTCAGCCAGATAACGGCGAGCAAGCACTGGAAATTACGGAGACGTTGGTTCGTTCTAACGCGGTGGATTTGGTGATAGTTGACTCGGTGGCTGCCTTGACACCACAGGCTGAAATTGATGGCGATATGGGTGATTCTCATATGGGTCTTCAGGCTCGATTGATGAGTCAGGCTCTACGTAAATTGACGGGAATTATCAATAAGTCAAAAGCCACGGTAATCTTTATCAATCAGATTCGTATGAAAATTGGCGTGATGTTTGGCAATCCTGAAACGACAACTGGCGGTAATGCGTTGAAGTTTTATGCATCGCAGCGAATTGACATCCGTCGAATTGGTCAGATCAAAGTTGGCGATGATATTATCGGTAACCGCACAAAAATTAAGGTTGTGAAAAATAAGATTGCACCGCCGTTCCGCGTGGCTGAATTTGACATTATGTACAACGAGGGAATTAGTAAAACTGGCGATATTCTGGACTTGGCGGCAACGCACGGTATAGTTGAAAAGTCGGGTGCGTTTTATAAATATAACGGCGAAACGATTGGTCAAGGGCGCGATAAAACGAAGACTTATTTGAAGGAAAATCCTGAGGTTCTGGCGGAAATTGATCAGAAAGTGCGTGATAAAGTGAAGGAGGAGGAAAAGTAATGCGAGCAGTAGAGTCCAGATATTCAGCCGAACACCACATGGCGTCAGTTAATCTTATTTTTGATAACGAGCAGACTGCTTACATTCGAGAACTGTCGGAAAAAATGAATCTTGATTTCGGTGAGTTTATTCCGCACGCAACGCTAATCAATGTGACTGAGCAGGATATACCGCGTCTCAAGTTAGCTGCCGCCGCGCTGCCGTCCCTAGACAAACTGGTACTTGACGGTGTCAACTTTTTGCCAGATGAAGCTGGTAACTGTGTTTGGGTTGAGTTGCGCGTACAGAAAACCTCCTGGATGGTTGAAGTGCGTCGGAAGTTGCTTGAAATGCTGGATGATATTCATCCGGGGTTGGATATCGATGGATTCCGTCCACACATTACGATTGGGTGCGTCGAGGCTGGCACACTTGGCGATGTCGATATGAGCGCCATTCCACGCCAACTGCCGGTTATTACTAAGCCGCGTGCCGCTGCTTGTTACAACGGCATGCATGGCAAAGTGGTTGAGGTGGTCGAATAGTCCACCGGTAGCTAGCGTATAGTTTTAGCGTTATAATAGTTTTATGAAAATCACCGATATTTCTCTTCAGGCCCGTGATAAAAATCGTGTCAATGTAAGTGTTGACGGGAAATATCGTTTTAGCTTGGACGTATTTCAGGTCGGCGAGCTAGGCATTAAGATCGGTCGCGAATATACGGAAGAGGAAATTTCGAAACTAGAAGACGATAGCCAGTTCGGCAAGTTGTATGCTAGGTCTATAGAGTACTGCTTAATGCGTCCGCGAGCCATCAAAGAAGTGCGCGATTATCTACGTCGGAAAACGCTAGCGACTCGCCGACGTTCAGTGAAAACTGGAAAAATTATTGAACGTCCCGGAGTGAAGCCGGAGATTACTGAGCGTGTCTTGGGTCGTCTTATTGAGAAAAAATATTTGGACGATGAAAAATTTGCTCGATTTTGGTTTGAACAGCGGTTCATGAAAAAAGGCGCCAGTATTCGTCGTTTGAAATTGGAACTGGCGCAAAAGGGAATTGATAATACAACGATTGAGTTGTTAGTTAAAGAGAATATTCGCTCTGATGACGAGGAATTGCGGAAGGTCATTGCTAAAAAACGTTATCGATATAGCGACCAGCAGAAGTTTATGCAATATTTGGCTAGGCAGGGTTTTTCTTACGACGACATTAAGAAGGCTCTTGAAAACCCAAAAGATTAATCAACTTTTGTAGATTCTGGTTGTGGACGAGGCTGCTTACGGAATGGATTTTCGTATGAATTTATCTGCGGAATAGGTGTTTTTTCGGCTATGTGCGAGATGGTTGCCGATTTTACAACGATTTTATCATCGGTTACTTTTATAATCTGAGAACGATGAATAAGTAGCTCTGTATCGCCAAAGCTTTTCAAGAACGGTCGCCGAATTCGAAGCTGCTGTATAATAAAATTCCCAGCCGCCAACGTATATCCGATAACTTTTCCGATTTTCTTATTTTTTTCATCAATAACCAACTTGTCTTTTAATGCAAAATTGATTTCATAAATTTCTTTTATAGTAATCACATCATCAATTCCGATGATCTCATCGGTTGAATCGATAATCATACCGAGCGGCCCGATTTCTCTGACGTCGTCAATGCGAAGCAGGCTAGGGTGTTGGTCTAAAAGTCGCCCCTCGAGCTCATACGCAATTATAGACAAATTCCTCGGATTGATAATTTCCCGCGATGTTCGCGCCAGTTCGGAGCCCGTCTGAAGACTCATGACAGGGATATTAAGAAAGCGATCTGCAGATATAAGCATAACTATATTATAAACGGTTACGTTCTATTCGGCAAACGGATTGGAGCGACCAGCTGGCAGACTAAATGAGTCGTTTGCTGAAGTTGACGGTCGGAAGTCTTTAATAATTTGCATGGTTTTTTTATCGAAGCTTATTGATGCAGTTTGTGGTTCTTCGGTAGGAACTGCTAAAAGTCCGCTCAAAAGAAATATCGCGATCGCTACACCTCCGATTACGACAACGCTATATATTATCACATGAAATCGCCACAGGAATTTGGATAGTGATTTTACGATTGGCTCGAGTTGTTCTGATATTGATGGACTCATCGTGTATAAACCTTTACTTCAAGTGATTGGATTGATATTTCATGATTATTTGCGCCTCTGGAAATTGACACACCTGAAAGCTGCATTCGAGTGACATTTTTTTCAATAAGACTAAGGAAGTGTAGGAATTTCGTGTAATCTATATGATCTCCCAATTGAATTGACACGAAAGTGCTTTTCACTCCAGCAGGGCTGGCGGATGTTTGCTTGCTAGATGTCGCTGTCTTAGCAGAAGTTGTTGGTTCGTTTTGGAAAGAGAAAGATTTAATCGGAATGCCGGCGCGGTCGGCGTAGGTATTTAGATCTTGGATGATCTGATTTTGATATTGATAAAGTTTCGATTCTGAGACGATATTCTTTGCTTTTTTAACCGTGTCGGAATTGCGATCGAGCTGAGATTTCGACGCTAGCAAACTTTGTATTTTTGCATCAACTGCAGTTGCTTCTGTTTGCATTTTCCCAACTTCTTCTGATGTTTTACTTAAGAATGAATAGGCGAAAATAACTAGTCCTACCATTGCTGACAATATTATGAGCAATAATAACGACAGGACAATTCGCGCGATACTGGCATTTAGAACTTTTTTCATTGTTTTAAGACCTCTGGCTTTGGTGTAACGCTAATTGTTATAGTGATTGGATAATCCGCAGGTTTGTCTGACGATTGGTTGCCGCCGCTGTAAACAACGGTCTCCAGGTGAACGTCGCTAAATATCTCTGATTTTTCTAAACTAGTTTTTATTCGAATAGCATCATCCTTATTTTTTCCAAGAGCTGTTAATGACAATGGTTTATCTAACGCTGAAGTGTCTAGTGTTAGAGAATCCAAAACCATGCCTGGTGGAATGTATTGTGCAATTTTTGGGATAATTGTAGAGTAATGAGCTTCGCTATTAATGATTACTTTAGCTGAATCAAGGTCTTTCTTAAACTCGCTAACTTCTTTTTGTGTCGATTGGTATTGAGCAAGTTTGGCGTTTCCTTCGTCAATGTTAGCTTGAGCTGAGGTGCGGCTATTTTCTAAGAATAGATAAAATCCGCCAATAGTTAAGAATAGCAAACCTGCAAATATCAATGATATGATGCAGTATCGTCTTAAGATGACATTTACTCGTCCAGCGCTGATTTGCTTTTTTTCTTGAGGAGGGAGAAGGTTAATCATAAATATCCTCCTGCTTGATTAAGGCTAGCCCTGCGACTGGTGATAGCTGGGAGCGAAGCTGTTTTGCTGGCTGCTCTAGTCCATCAAAATTAAGCATTTGCCACGGACTTGCCACGCGCGCTGGCATTAATAGCTCGTTTGTGAAAAAATCACCGATTCCTGGAAGATTACCGCCGCCACCAACTATGAGAATTTGCTCAATTTTTTTCTCATCAGGGAAGCGGTCTGTGTAATAGCGCATAACGCGCTTAACTTCGTTGGTCATTTTTTCCAAACTTGGGCGCAAGGCTCCTGCGATTCTGGCTTGTCTTGGTCCAGGATTTAATCCGTTTAATACCTTAAATTGATGAGCTGTTTCAATTGGTACATTCATTTTTTTAGCTAAATTTAAGGTGAGTGAATAGCCGCCAACATTTAAGCCGCCAGTCACACGTATATCAGAATCTAGAATCGCGATATCTGTAGTTGATGTGCCTATGTCGACAATAACAGTAGGGAGCATTCCTTCTTCTGTGCGCTTCAGAAGTCTAGCGATTGCGCTGATGTTTGGCTCAATTATTGCAACTTCCAGACCGCATTGTTTTGTGGCATCTAACATGCTGTCGATCATTTTCTTCGGCGCAGCACACATTAGCACGCTAAGTTCATCTTTCGTGCGATTGATGATTCGATAGTCCAAATAAAGAGAATCTAATGGAGCTGGAATGTATTGTTCGGCTTCCAAATTTACCGCACTGCGAATATTGCTTTCTTCTTTCACAGGTAAGCTGAATGTCCGCGAAAATG
>ENA-OWND01001698-OWND01001698.1-metagenome-genome-assembly--contig:-NODE-1698-length-12981-cov-11.889989_pt1 | contig 12981 bp, 10 predicted proteins | sample MGYA00245342_ERZ651119 | MGnify/ENA primary metagenome ERZ651119 (study PRJEB26857, sample SAMEA4031756) | metagenome | biome: human; feature: oral; material: saliva | place: Philippines | collected 2014...
ACACGCACCCGGTTTCCGCTGGCTGCACGAAAGCTTCGGCACCAACTGGCGCATGATGGAAATGCAGGCAGTCATCGGCCGCATCCAGCTCAAACGTATGCCCGAATGGACGGCACGCCGCCAAGCGCACGCCGCCAAGCTGGCAGAAAGCCTGGGCAAATTCAAAAGCATCCGTCTGATTGAAGTCGCCGACTACATCGAACACGCGCAATACAAGTTCTATGCCTTCGTCAAACCCGAACACCTCAAAGAAGGCTGGACGCGCGACCGCATCGTGAACGAACTGAACGCGCGCAAAGTTCCCTGCTATCAAGGCAGCTGCTCCGAAGTCTATTTGGAAAAAGCCTTCGACAACACGCCGTGGCGGCCGAAAGAGCGGCTGAAAAACGCCGTCGAACTGGGCGACACCAGCCTGATGTTCTTGGTGCATCCGACGCTGACCGACGACGAAATCGCGTTCTGCAAAGAACACATCGAAGCTGTGTTGGCAGAAGCCACAGCATAAAGTACAAACCGCCGCGCCCGTATCATCGGGACGGCGGCGGTTTACCGCTTCAGCTGAATAAAAAAGGGAACCGGCAAGCAGCCGACACATACGGAAAACCAATGCTCCGTAGCAACAAACGTCTTTTCAGACGACCTTCGTATGGCTGAGGTCGTCTGAAACCCTGTCCGACAACATTACTCAGAATATACCAAAATGAATTTGGAAACCCTGTTATCCCTGCCCCGCAACGTCAAAAAAACCTTCTTCGTCATCCATGATATTTTGATGGTTTTTATCGCCTTTTGGTTTGCACAAAGCCTTAAAGCCCAATATTCCGACGAATGGGCAAGCATGGCGAACTGGCTTGCCTTCGGCTCGACCGCCTTTTTGACCATCGCGCTGTTTGTCAGACTGGGGCTGTACCGCGCCGTTACCCGCTTCGTCAGTACCCGCGTCCTGACCGCTGCCGCATTCGGCAGCCTGATTTCGGCCGTCTTGTTCTGCCTGACTACCCTGATTTTTGAGCGCAAGCTGCACCTTGCCCTGCCCGTCGTTTATTTCTTGCTGCTGGTCGTCTGTATTACCAGTTCGCGCATGATTCTGCGTGCCATCCTGACCGACCGCCACAAAAAACAAATGGTGCCCGTCATCATTTACGGAGCAGGACAATCCGGCCGCCAACTGTTGGAAGCCATCAAACAGGTCAACGAATATTCCGCTGTCGCCTTTGTGGACGACAACCCCAAAATCCGCCGCACCGTCATCTACGACCTGACCGTCTATGGTCCTGAAGACATCCAATCGCTCATCGACCGCTACGGTGTGGAAAAAATCCTGCTCGCCATCCCCAGCTCCACTCAGGAAGAACGCCGCCGCATCATCCAAAGCCTCGAAAAATACAAATGCGAAGTACTGACCATCCCCGGCATGAAAGACTTGGTGGACGGCAAAATCAAAGTCAGCGCGCTGAAAAAAATCTCCGTCGTCGATTTACTCGGCCGAGACCCCGTCGCCCCCCGCCCCGAACTCATGGGTGCGGACATTACCGGCAAAACCGTAATGGTAACAGGTGCGGGCGGGTCCATCGGCTCCGAACTCTGCCGCCAAATCCTGAAATGCCGCCCGTCCAAATTGCTGCTGTTCGAACTGTCCGAGTTCTCCCTGTACAGCATAGACAAAGAATTGCGCGAAACTCAGGCAGCCGCCGGCAGTCAAATCGAAGTCGTCCCCCTGCTCGGTTCCGTGCAAAACAAAGAACGCCTGATCAGCGTCATGACCGCGTACGGCGTTGAAACCGTCTATCACGCCGCCGCCTACAAACACGTCCCCATGGTCGAGTTCAACACCATCGAAGGCATCCGCAACAACGTCTTCGGCACGCTCTTGTGCGCGCAGGCCGCTGTCGAATCCGGAGTCAGCACCTTCGTGCTCATCTCCACCGACAAAGCCGTACGACCGACCAACACCATGGGCGCCAGCAAACGCATGGCGGAACTCTGCCTGCAGGCACTCGCCGCCGAGCCCAACCAATATACCCGCTTCTGTATGGTGCGTTTTGGCAACGTTTTAGGCTCCTCCGGCTCCGTCGTCCCCGTGTTTGAAAAACAAATCGCCGAAGGCGGCCCCATCACCCTGACCCACCAAGACATCACCCGCTACTTCATGACCATCCCCGAAGCCGCCCAACTCGTCATTCAAGCGGGCGCGATGGGCAAAGGCGGCGACGTATTCGTGTTGGATATGGGCGAATCTGTTAAAATCATTGACTTAGCCAAACAAATGATTACGCTTAGCGGCCTGAAATTGAAAGATGCCCAACATCCCGACGGCGATATCGAAATTAAAATTACAGGACTGCGTCCGGGCGAAAAACTTTACGAAGAGTTGCTCATCGGAGATGAAGTGCAAAAAACCACTCATCCCCGAATTATGACCGCCAGCGAAGTAATGCTGCCATGGGCGCAATTAAATGACATAATTATGCGTATGGACTTAGCGTGCTCAAATTCAGACCAACAAACCCTGCGCGCCCTGCTGCTTGAAGCCCCCGCAGGCTTTAATCCCAAAGACGATATTTGCGATTTGGTTTGGCAGCAGACACATTAAACACCCTACCGATAAAGTAAGATACCCTACAAAAAAGGTCGTCTGAAAGTTTTCGGACGACCCCGATGATAAGATTGACAAGGATACCGACATGAAAAAACAGCTTGCCTTTATCAGCCTGTCGCTGATGGCACTGACCGCCTGCAACAGCACTACCGTCATACCCGGCTCCACCATCAACACACGCAACAAAGCCATCATTTACGATAATGACGAAACCGTAGCAGACACCAAATTTGACAAGCGAGTTGCCATCTATCCGATTACCTTCGGCCTCGTTGAAAAAATGCGCAAACCGCCGGTGTTGTCGCAAACCAACGCAGCCCTCGAACACAGCAGAGCCGCCTACCGATACCATATCGGCAAAGGCGACGTATTGAACATCATGGTCTGGGCGCACACCGACCTCAACTCCCCCGTCCAACAAAGCAGTCCGCAAAGCAACCAAGTCAGCCGAGGCGCCTGGGTGGACGAAAGCGGCTACATCACCTACCCGCTGGTCGGCAAAATCCAAGCGCAAGGCAAAACCATAGACGAGCTGCAAAACATCCTGACAAGTCGTCTGAAACGCTATCTTAAAAACCCCCAAGTTACCATCAACGTAACCGAATTCCGCTCGCAACGCATTTCCATTTCCGGAGCTGTCGGACAAGCCGGACAACTGCCGATTACCAACGTCCCCATGACCATCCTTGATGCCGTCAATCAAGCGGGCGGCGTGGCGCAAAACGCAGACACCCACAACGTCAAATGGACGCACAACGGCGTTGACCGCACCATCTCCCTGCAAAACATCATGCAGTACGGCGATATGTCGCAAAACCACCTCTTAAGCAATGGCGACATCGTTTACATCCCCAACAACAGCAACAGCAAAGTATACATCATGGGCGAAGTCGGCCGCCAAGCCACCCTGCCTATCGACAATCACGGCTTAAATCTCACACAGGCACTGGGTGAGGCCGGGGGGATGAACCAAACCCAAGCCGATGCAACCGGCGTATTCGTCATCCGCCGCGCGCCTGAAGACGCAGTCAAACCTATCCACATTTACCAACTTAACCTGAAAGACGCGACTGCTTACGCATTGGGTAACGACTTTGACCTTCGCCCCAACGACATCGTTTATGTAACTGCCGCACCGGTTACCCGTTGGAACCGCGTAGTGTCTCAATTAACCAGTTTCGTAACCAACGTCAACTCTATCGACAACACATTCAAATAACCTGACAGCCTGACAGCAGCCGTTGTCAGGCAAATAGTGGTTCGGGTACGAATCGTCTGAATGGTGCATGAACAAAATTACCATCCGGACCGAAAAATATCCGACCGCAAACTGTTTTATAATGATTTGACCCTACAAGAAAAAAATACCGCTTCCCTTATGTTTCAAAATATTTTAGTAGTATGTATGGGCAACATCTGCCGTTCTCCGACAGCAGAACGTATTTTGCAGAAAAAACTGCCCAACCACCGTATCAGTTCTGCCGGCATTAACGCATTGGCAGGAAAAGATGCAGACTTCCAAGCCATTAAAACCGCCCTCAAACACGGCGTTATCGTCGCAGGACATACCGCCCGCCAACTCACACCCAAAATGTGCGACGAAGCGGATTTGATTTTGGTCATGGAGCTGGCACATATCGACATGGTTGCCGACATCCAGCCGTCTGCGCGCAGTAAAGCCTTTTTGCTTGCCCAATGGCTGCCGAAAAAAAATATACCCGACCCATTCAAACAAAGCAGTGAAATGTTCGAAGCGGTCTTCCTACAAATCGAACAAGCCGCCAATACATGGGCGGATAAACTGAGCGGACAGGCAGAGCAATAATCTCCATCCTCCGCACAACAGAACCCGTTTTAAGAAGAAAGTCCACTGATGTACAAACAATATCCCTCATCAGCCCCTGCCGGCAACGACGAAATCGACTTCGGCCAACAAATGCAAAGCCTGTGGCAAAACAAAAACAAAATCGCCGCCGCAATCTTGGCAGGCGGATTGGCAGGTGCCGTAATCGGTTTGGCCTCCACCCCGCTCTATCGTGCCGACGCCATGTTGGAAATCGAAACCAAACAAAACCAGATTCTAACCGAAATCAACAATATGCTTTCCAACGAACCTGCACCGTCCGAAGCAGAAGTGGAGCTCGTTCAATCTCGTTTGGTATTGGGCAAAACCGTTGAAGACCTGCAACTTGATCAAGAAATCAAAGCCACCTACTTCCCGATTTTCGGGAATATGGTGCACAACCTCAGTAGCAGCGACGACCCGATGTTAAAAATCGGCGCGTTCACCGTTTCTGAGGACTGGATCAACAAACCCTTCAAACTGACTGTCAAAGACAGCAAAACCTACCTGCTGACACTCCCTGACGGTACGACTAAAGAAGGCCATGTCGGTGCGCCCCTTAAAATCAATAACGAAACCGTTCTAAAAGTCGACCGCATTCTTGCTGAGGCAGATCAAGATTTCGAGCTGACCAAATTCTCCAAACTCAGTGCTATCGAAAATCTGAAAAACAAGCTCTCGGTCATCAGTAAAGGTAAAACCAGCCCCATCATCAACCTTTCCTATACCGATACTGATCCTAAAAAAACCAGCACTATTCTCAACAGCATCGCTGACAATTACGTCTCCCAAAACCGCGAACGCGATGTTCAAGTCGCTTCCAGCGGCTTGGCGTTCATCAGCGAAGAATTGCCTCGTCTGAAAGAAACCTTGCAAGATGCGGAAAACAAACTCAACGCCTACCGCGAACGATCCGGTTCTCTAGACATTCCGCTTGAGTCCAAAGGCGCGCTTGAAAGCCTGACCAGCATCGAAACCCAAATCACCCTGCTCAAAACCGAAGAAGCAGGTTTGGCAGAACTATACACTCCGGAGCACCCTTCCTATAAAGCCGTTTTGGACAAATTGGCGGTACTCGAACGCGCCAAGAGCAAAATCAACCAGCAAATCGCCGGCCTGCCCAACACCCAGCAGGAAGTCATCCGCCTGACCCGCGACGTAGAAACCAACCAAGCGACCTACGTCCAACTCTTGGCGAAACAACAAGAACTCAACATCATGAAAGCCAGTGCGCAAGGCAACGTCCGTGTCGTTGACCATGCCTACACGCCGGAAAAACCGATTGCCCCCCGCAAAGCCGTTATCACAGCGTTGGGCGCGCTTGCCGCAGGCGCACTTGCCTCCATGTGGTTCCTACTGCAAGGCCGCATGCGCCGCGGCATTACGTCGTCTGAAGAAATCGAAGCCCTCGATCTCGAAGTTTCGGCACTTATCCCGCATTCAAAAACCCAGCAAAAACGCGACCTTATCAAACGCAAGTTCAAATCGCTCAAAGGACGTTCCACCTATCTTTTGGCAAACGAAGACAGTACCGACATCGCCGTCGAAGCCATCCGCGCCCTGCGTACCAACATTTACTTCTCCATGCTGGACGCCCGCAATAATATCCTCATGATTACCGGTGCGACTCCGGAAGCAGGTAAATCCTTCATTTCCGCCAACCTTGCCACCGTGATGGCGCAGTCCGGCAAACGCGTCCTGCTGATTGATACCGATATGCGCAAAGGTTATCTGGATCAGTTGCTGAACGTAACACCTGAATTCGGCCTGTCCGACATTTTGTCCGGAGAAGTTTCCCCTGCCCAAGCCGTTATCCAGACCAATATCCCCAACCTGCACCTCATCAGTGCCGGCAGCTATCCTAAAAATCCGTCCGAGCTACTGATGGACAACCGTTTCAAAGAACTGTTGTCAAACGCGCAAAAACGTTACGATTACGTCATCATCGACACCCCGCCTGTTTTGGCGGTAACCGATGCCGTCGTTGTCGGACAACATGCAGGCACAGTCCTTCTGGTCAGCCGCTACGGCAACACAACTACCAAAGAGCTGGCTATCAGCGCGGAACGCCTGCGTCAAAACAAAATCACCATCAAAGGAGTTATCCTCAATGGCATGAAACGCGAGGCTAACAGCACTTACGACTACTACTATTCTTACATCACGCCTACCGAAGGCAAAAAAACCGCCAAAAAAACTACGTCAGAAAAACCAAAAGCCTGACGATAGGTAAGGTTTGTCATCAAAAAAGGTCGTCTGAAAATTTTCAGACGACCTTTTTATCATCAACACAGTCAATTCAAAGAAAAGCCCCAATTCCATCATTTTTGCCATAGCCTGCTCCGCATAAGCATAAGCAGGGTGCAACGCCGATATGGGTATTTTCGATTCTGCTGAATCGGTCTCAAACCAAATCATTTTTTCACAGGCAACGCGCCCTCGCTATATTTTGCAATAAATATCAGCAAGGCACCATACTGCCATCAGAATTTACTTAACGGCTTTTCAGACGACGTTGCCAATACCTTTGTAAAACTGCCGTTCAGCCCATCAGCCAAACCACCAAATGCACCATGCTCGGTCCGATGATGACCATAAACAGCCCCGCCAAAATCATGGTCAGGCTCGCCATCACGCCTTCAGTTTCGTGGCGTTGTCCGGCGCGGGAAGTACCGAAGCCGTGGGCGGCGTTGCCCAGTGCGACACCGTTGGCGGTGTGGAAGCGGATGCGGGTGAACGCTAAAAACAAATCGCCGAATATCATGCCGACGAAGCCGGTGATGATGGTAAACAGCGATACCAGCGACGCCGAGCCGTGGATTTCACTTGCCAACACGACGGCAAACGGCGTGGAAATCGAGCGCGCCATCAGGCTGTTGGTGACTTCGCTGTCGAAGTGGAACATATTACCCATCAAAAACGCGCTGGCCACGCCGACGAACATGCCGACCAAAATCGCTATTGACAGGATGGGAAGCTGGCGGCGGATGACTTCGCGGTTTTCATAAATCGGAATGGCGAAGGCGACCGTTACCGGCGTGAGCAGGAAAACGATGCCTTGCGTGTATTTGTGGTAAGTGTCGTAGGAAATGCCCAAAAGCAGCATCAGGACGATGGTGCTGACCGAAACGGTCACGACGGGCGAGAAAATCATCAGCGGTTTTTTGCGGTAGATTTTTTTCGCCACAAAATAGGCGAAGCAGGTCCAAGCGAAGCAGGCGAGCGCGGCGTAATCCATTTTTGTTCCCCATTAGGCATGCAGTTTTTTATACAGGCGGCGTTTCCAGCGGTAGCAGAAATTCAGCGTCAACGCCGTGCTGATCATCACCAGCGCGGTACCGACGGCAATGGTCAGCACCAGCCGCCAACCTTCGGAAAGAAGCAAATCGCGGTATTGCAATACGGAAACCATAATCGGAATAAAGAAAAACACCAGCTCGCCCAACACCCATTTCGCGCCGCGCTCGACCATGCCGGTTTTAATCACGCCCAAACCCAGCAGCGCAAGCATCAAAAACAGCCCCAATACGCCCGAAGAAACAGGCAGATGGGCAAAGCGCACCATCAAATCCGACACCAGCCACACCAAGCCGACCACGGCAAGCTGCAAGGTCGTCTGAAAAAATCGCGTCAGCGTATCCATAAGGTTTATCCATCCGTAATCCAAAACGAAGGCTTGATTATAAGGATGCGGTTTGCGCATAATATGAATTATCTGCACCAAAATCATGCTCAAGAGGAATAATGGACTTTAAAAGCCTGCACTGTTTCGCCGAACTCGTACGCCTGCAAAGTTTTTCCGCCGCCGCATCCGCGCTCAACCTGACCCAGCCTACCGTCAGCAAAACCATACAGGCATTGGAAGAAGAGCTGGGCGTGCCGCTGCTGGTTAAAGAAAACGGCCGCAAAAAACGCCAAGTCGCCACCACGCCCATCGGCGAAGAAGTCTACCGCCACGCGCTGAACCTCCTGCACGAACGCGACCTGCTGCTCGCCCGCATCGACGGCTACCGCCACATCAAGAGCGGCACGCTGCGGCTGGGTTTGGCACTGCTCGGCAGCGACCTGCTCAGCAACGCCCTGTTCCGCTTCCGCCGCCAATGGCCCGGCATCGAACTGACCTTCCTCGAACAAGGTTCGCTCGCCATCGAACAATCCTTGCGCAACAACGAACTCGACGCCGGACAACTGCTCGCCCCCGTCCACGAAGACTTCGACAGCATTACCCTCTGCGACTACCCGCTCGTCGTCCTCATGCCGCGCGCCCAAGCCCGCCATGCCGCCCTCAGCCTCAAAAGCCTGCAACACGAACCTTTTATCCTGTTCGGCTCAGGGTTTTCCCTCAACGAAACCATCCAAACCGCCTGCCGCAGCCAAGGCTTCACCCCCAACGTCGTCTGCCGCACCGGACAATGGGACCTGCTCGCCGACATGGTGGCGCACCATATGGGCATCGCCCTTCTGCCCGAATACTACGCCCGCAAAATCAACCCCGACACCTTCGCCGCCGTCCCGCTGACCGAACCCGAAATCCGCTGGCAACTGACGATGGCGTGGAAAAAACACCAGCGTCCCACCCCCGCGCTCAGGGCTTGGCTCGACATCGTCAGGGAAGAGTTCAGGAAATAGAAAAAGGTCGTCTGAAAACTTTTCAGACGACCTCATCGGGAAAATCTACGGAACAAAAAGATAAGGCAAACCACTTCGACAAACACTATAAGGAAATAGTTACGGATTGAGGAAGCAGGATATACACTGACCATCCGCTGTATCTCTGCGTGTGCGAAAACCATAAAAACCCAGCCCATACATAATGCCGCCGCCTTCAACCACTTGTTTTTGATGATGTAGTTTCCAAATCCGAAACACAGGAAAGCCGATGTTGCCACAACAAATCCGTAAAACATATCTCCTTCCGACGGTAAACTGCCGATAGGGGGAATTAAAACAGAAAATGTCTGTTCCTTCATTTCTACGTCAAACGATGCTGTCTGCACATCATTTCTAGCAAACACTCTAAGAGAGACAAACCAAACCTAAAGTAAAAGGTCGTCTGAAAAACCAAAATCAGATTTTCAGACGATATCTTTGCGCTTTCCCGTCTATAACGCTTCACCAAAATGTCACTATAATCCCCCCATTTTTTTCTGTTACGTCGTCTGAAAATGTCTGAACCCATCTCCGATCGCAAAATCAAATTCGTCTTAGTCGGTTGCGGCCGTATTTCCAACAACCATTTCGGTTCGTTTGAAGTGTTGCAAGAAGATTGCGAACTCGTTGCCGTGTGCGACATCGATTCTGCCGCGCTTGAAGCGGCAGTCAAGTGTACCGGCGCGAAAGGCTATGCCCGCTATACGGAAATGCTGGCAGAAACCGATGCCGACGTAATCGTCATCACCACGCCGTCCGGTTTGCATCCCGAGCAGGCGGTTGAGGCGTTGGAAGCAGGTTTTCACGTCGTCACCGAAAAGCCGATGGCAACCTGCTTCACTGACGGCGAACGCATGGTTCAAGCCGCCGACAAAGCAGGCAAACGTTTGTTTGTGGTGAAACAAAACCGTCTGAACGCCACGCTGCAACTACTCAAACGCGCGGTCGCAGAACAACGCTTCGGCAAAATCTATATGGTGCATTTGAATGTTTTTTGGACGCGCCCGCAGTCGTATTACGACCAAGGAGGCGGTTGGCGCGGCACTTGGAAGATGGACGGCGGCGCGTTCATGAATCAGGCAAGCCACTACGTCGATTTGATGGAATGGCTCATCGGCCCGGTGGCGGAAGTGCAGGCGATGATTGCGACCCACCGCAAAATTGAAGCCGAAGACACGGGCGTGATGAACCTCCGTTGGCGCGACGGCACGCTCGGTTCGATGGCGGTAACCATGTGCACCTATCCGAAAAACCTCGAAGGCTCGATTACCATTTTGGGCGAAACCGGCACGGTACGCATCGGCAGTATGGCGGTGAACGAAATTCAGGAATGGAATTTTGCCGACGAGCGCGATTACGACGAACAAGTCAAAACCGCCAATTACGAAACCACGTCGGTGTACGGTTTCGGACATCCGCTGTATTATCGGAATGTTGTCGATGTATTGCGCGGCAAAGCCGAGCCTATTGTCGATGGGCGAGAAGGCTTGAAATCACTGGAGCTGATTAACGCCGCCTACCTTTCTGCACACAACCGTCAAACGGTTTCGCTGCCGCTGGTGTTGCAAACTTTGCGAACGTTTGACCATTCTGATTGTCCGAAAGGAAGCCCCTTCCATACTCAATCAAAGGAATCATCATGATACTGACCCGCGAACAAGCCCTCGAAATTTTCAAACGCCGCGTTTCCGTCCGCTATTACGACCCCGTGCGCAAAATCAGTGCCGAAGATTTTACCGCCATCCTTGACTTCGGACGGCTTTCGCCCAGCTCCGTCGGCTGCGAGCCGTGGCAGTTTGTGGTCGTGCAAAACGCGGCATTGCGCGAAAAAATCAAACCCTTCGCCTGGGGGATGCAGGCTTCCATTTCGGATGCCAGCCACGTCGTTTTCCTGTTGGCTCGAAAACACGCCCGCTACGACAGCCCCGCTTTTGAAGAATTGATGGACAGACGCGGTCTGACTGCCGAAGAACGGGCGGGCGCATTTGAACGCTACCGCCGTTTCCAAACCCACGATATGCCCATCGCCGACGACGAACGCGCCCTGTTTGACTGGGCAAGCAAGCAAACCTACATTGCGCTGGGCAATATGCTTACCGGCGCGGCGATGCTCGGCATCGATTCTTGCGCTATCGAAGGCATGGAGTATGCCGCAGTAGAAAAAATCCTTGCCGAAGCCGGATTGCTCGATCCTGAGAATTACGGCTTATCCGTCGCCGCAACCTTCGGCTACCGTGTGCGCGACATCACCCCGAAACCGCGCCGCGATGCGTCGGAAACGGTGATTTGGGCGGAGTAATGCCGATTAAGTTTAAAGGCCTGGACAGTAATCACCGTATCGTTTCAAACAGATACTTTTGCAAGCCGTCAAAGCAAATCCTGTGATTTCTGTTTCTCTCAAAAAATAAAAAAGGTCGTCTGAAATCTGTTTCAGACGACCTTTTCGATATTGATCGGAATATTTAACGGATTTTCAGCGTACTCAATCCGATTAACACCAAGACGATGGTTATGATCCAGAAGCGGACGACGACTTGGGTTTCTTTCCAGCCTTTTTGTTCGTAGTGGTGGTGGATGGGCGCCATCAGGAAGATGCGTTTTTTGGTTCTCTTATACCAGCCGACCTGAAGCATAACAGACACGGCTTCTACGACAAACAGACCGCCCATGATGACAAGGACGAACTCTTGGCGGACGATGACGGCAACGGTACCGAGTGCCGCACCCAATGCCAGCGCGCCGACGTCACCCATGAAAACTTGCGCGGGATAGGCGTTGAACCACAAAAATCCGAGACACGCACCGCACATAGCGGTACAGAAAATCACGACTTCGTTCGCTCCTGCGACATAAGGCAGTTGCAGATATTGGGCAAATTGGGCATGGCCGCTGGCGTAGGCGAAGATGGCGAGGCCGGCGGCAACGAGGACGACGGGGAAGGCGGCAAGTCCGTCAAGGCCGTCGGTGAGGTTGACAGCGTTGGAAGTGCCGACGATGGTCAGATAGGTCAGGACGACAAAGCCGACTACGCCCAGCGGCAAGGCGACTTGTTTGAAGAAGGGAACGATCAGGATGTTGTTGGAGCTATTGGACGCAAGGTAAAACAGGGCAAGCGCGGCGATAATGGCGACGCTCGACTGCCAAACCATTTTGAATTTGGGAGAAACGCCGTTGGGGTCTTTATAGACGACTTTGCGCCAGTCGTCGTAAAAACCGAGCGCGCCCGTGGCGAGCAATACGCCCAAGAGAATCCAAATATACGGGTTTGCCCAGTTGCCCCACAACAGCGTGGATACGGTGATGGCGGTCAGAATCAGCGAACCGCCCATCGTCGGCGTGCCGTTTTTGATGAGGTGGGTTTGCGGCCCGTCGGTGCGTACCGCCTGCCCGACTTTCAACTGCGTCAGTTTGCGGATGGTCCACGGACCGAGCAGCAGGGAAAACGCCAAGGCGGTCAAAGCTGCCATGACGGCGCGGAATGTGGTGTATTGAAAGACATTCAGACCGGTCAACCAGTTACTGAAATGTGCAAGCCATAAAAACATGGGGCTTCCTTTTGTTTTTGTTGTTACATTGGGCTTATCGCCCGTTTTAAATTTTGGTTTTGAGGTCGTCTGAAAAAGTTTCAGACGACCTTTGTTGATTATCAAGCTGCTTATGACAGTCAGCGCCTGCTGAAGTTCACTCTCTATGCAGGTTTCTAGCGAACCCGTTATCCGTTGTTTAGAGAGACGGCAGCATTATTGAGTAGCGGCGGCGTTAGTGTCTTTCTCAATCACGCAAATCGGTGAATTCCCCGGATGCTTACCGCCACCCAAGTCCAGACAGAGGTCTTCATAAAGATACGCCTGCGTCCGCATTCCGGCATAAAACGTGCCAATCAGCGCAG
>ENA-OWND01001702-OWND01001702.1-metagenome-genome-assembly--contig:-NODE-1702-length-12957-cov-2.635405_pt1 | contig 12957 bp, 9 predicted proteins | sample MGYA00245342_ERZ651119 | MGnify/ENA primary metagenome ERZ651119 (study PRJEB26857, sample SAMEA4031756) | metagenome | biome: human; feature: oral; material: saliva | place: Philippines | collected 2014...
TGCCATTTTGGTGTTCGCTTCGGTAATCAAATTGATATTGGGAAGGACATCACGCCTCACCAAGTAAATAAAACGTGCAAGGGCGATTATATCATAATAGAGATCGTCGAGGTGAAAGCCTTGTAAGACAAAATCATCGGAATGTTCGGTTAAATCAACGATGTGCCGCGATAAATCGATATTGGAAAGAATCTGCGCAAACAACGGGCGTAAAAAACGAGTTGCAATATTTTCGTTATAATGCCTTCCAATCCTGACAACAATTTCGGCAATTATTCTATCATCGACTAGCATATCGTTCACTATATATCAGTTTACGCTTTTTTACAAGTCATTATCAGGGCAAACGCAGGGTAAATACATCAGGCAGAGTAGATAAAAGCACAGAATGATTATAGGCTGTAGTTGAATGTTTCTGCAATTACCGTTTCACCCAAATCGGTACGAGCGAGCAAAATTGCTTGAGCTTTTGTTTTAGCTTTTGCAGTATGGGTAAAAGTAAATCGGTTTATCTTCCGTGCCAGTTTAAAATCCCAAATCGATATATCGGCGCGTATAGTGCAGATAAAGGCATTATCTTCCGTCGTTTCCACCGTAATATACGCCCTACCGAAAATGAAACGCTCCACAGCCGTACCTATTTTACTTTGTGCGGCACGAATTACAGGCACTTCGTCAGTGGCGGCTAGTTCACGATATTCATCAAGTCCGATTCTTCTGAATCCCCGCTTCATCAGTCCTGTAAGCAGGCGTGTCGCCGTTATATTACCGGAAAAAATCGGAGTATTGTTTTCATCATAGTCGAGAATAGCAATAATAGTCGGTATCCGTTTCTCCGCCGTCGCAACTTTATAAGGAAAAGAAACAGAGAGATTTTCTGCCGTATCCGTCAAGGGAGTGCTTTTTCCTTCCGGTGAAAGATAAAAGTAAAGTGTTCCGTCGCATGCTTTTTCGGGAATGGGAGGAGTAAAGTATAGAAAGCCGTCGGAATCCGTTCGTACAATAGCCTCTTTTAGGCTGCTGCCTGTGCCGGAAGATGGGTATAAAACCGTAATAGGATAATTATCCAATGGGAACTGTTTTTCATGGGTTGTAACAACAACGCGCGCCGTAAACGGTCGGGTAAACGGTGAACCGGCATTCACCGGTGCAGGACCATTGATCGCATCTATAGAAATGACCTCCAACAAAGGCCGTATTCGTTTACGGGCATCGATAAGGATGGCATTTTCTTCTTGCCCATTGCACGATTCATAAATAGTACCGAATAAGGCAAGCGCCTTATGTACATCGTAATCCTCTACCGCCTGTTCAAGTTCAGGCAGCAACCGCGCCGCTCTTTGCGTCTCCGGTGCGGTTTCAGGAGCATTAGACGCCGGCGTTGACCTTTCAGGAGTCCGCCCCAAATACACCTGTTCGGAAGCATTCTCGGCTTCCGTTACAGACGATGCGCTAACTTCTTTTGCTGCAGCGGATGCACAAGAAACGATTAACGATAAAAAAAAGCAACAACAGAGTAAGGAACCTATACGATACATACAACGCCTCAAATCATAAACAATCACATCAGACGATTTCTTTAACAGTCCCGCAGAATACTAGATGCTATTCAAGCAGAACTGCCATCCGTAGCGGATATGAAAAAACACCCTGATATGTTTACCCTACCATAATCGCTATTTTGTGATAGGTGATGCCGCGCTGATAGTACGATGCCGTTCCTCCCACGGCGAAGCAACGCGGTTCACATCGGAAACTACAAGAAAGCAGCGGATCGCCTTGCCGAACCAATCTTCGTTGCTTGCATCTTTGCGAAGTACATACTGACATTTCTTCCCATCGGTAGAGAATGAACGGCATCCGTTTACCGGCTTTCCCGTTGCATCGATCATCGAACCTGAGTCGCGATAATATTCTTCTCCCGGTACATCAAAGTAAAAATAGGCATTTTTAACCCGCGAATCTTTGATCGAAAAGATAATTTCGATTGTATCGGCATCGCGAGAGACGGAGTAAATAGCGGGAAAGGTAAGAGCCTGTTGCTCGTTTGCGGCCTTTGCGACAGGAACAATAAAAAAAATCTTTTTTGCTTTCTCTTTTGTTATTTTACCCACCGCACCCGTTACCGATTGCCCGCCAATCCCTGTTACACTCAGTTCTTTTTCAAACGGCTTTTGTCCCGCAAGCGTAACCGATGCGAACCACTTTCCAAGCGCAACGGCTCCCTCGCCTTCACCTGCAGAAAGGTGCTTCAGGGTCAATAACTTATCTCTTTTGTTGATTTCGATCAGGCCTTCCGCATTTTTTTCGTTAAGGAGCCACACATCGGTAGGAGATGCAAAAAAAGCTTCTTGGAAATCTTGAGCGGTGAGGTCTCCTTGATATTTTGCGAACATAGTAACAAACATCTTTCCGGCGCCTTTATGTTGTTTGGAGACAAAAGAGGCATCCGCCTGCTCGATCACTAAAGAAATATCCGTAATTTGGGCCGATGCCGTATAGGGCTTCTCGGAATCCGGTTTTTGTGTCGTATCCGACTCATCCGTAGTCTGTTCGGTAGTTTCCGCCGGTAGGGGTTCGGGATGTTTATCCGAAGGAGCGGTTTTACAGCCTACGGCGATTATTACTATGCCGAATAAGATAAACGGTACCACTATTTTTTTCATTCAATATTCTCCCATAAAAAGTCAAGAAGAAAGTATCAACTTTCGATTGACTTTTTACGCACGTTCGCAACGGAGTGAGAATGTGCAGATAATATACAAGTTTGCAACGCAAACTTGAGATAAAAAGCGGCGGCGACATTTTAGACGGCGCTTTTTATCGACTCCCATAAAAAGTCAAGAAGAAAGTATCGGACATCTCTAAAAACCGCAGTTTTTAAAGATGTCCGGTCTTATAAGGAATATCGGTAAATATAGAGAAAAGCCTAAGGACATCATAGACGGTATGCATATTCTTAAAAGGACAGCAAACCGGTTTCCATTATTCTACGAACGTATTCAAAAAAATATCCGATACGAGCGTATTGCGCGTCTTGCACAAGCCTTTCGTTTTCTATATACTTTGATGATAATTTTAATTGAGTTTCTGGAGTGTTTATGAGCGGAATAAGTATTGCATTATTGATATTTTTTATTATAGTTGCGTTTTTGATTGTCGGACTGGTGCTATTGCAGAATGAAGAAGGGGACAGCCTAGGCGGTCTTTTTTCGGGCGGATCAAACTCCGCATTCGGTTCACGTTCCGGTAATATACTGACAAGAGCAACGTATACTCTGATAACGCTCTTTTTTGTCGTTACCTTTTTTCTCGCATGGCTGAATAAAAGCCCCGGCGATTCCGGTTTGCAGCAGGATGCCCAAATCCAGCAGGCGGAAACGGCAACCGAATGGTGGAAAAAGGATTCGACGGCTGAACCCCCTGCTGCAGAAACCGAAATGCCTACCGATTCCGAAACGACTGAACAGAAAAATATGGAAGGTGCCGAATCCGCTCCGCAGTCATCCGAAGGGACGGCCGCCGATAATGAGTCTCATTAGTTAGAAGTAAAGAACTTACACTTGATAACTGCTTTTTGAAGTTGCAGCGAGATGAATATATCGCTATTTCATTCTAGGATTGTGGGGCTATCTAAAACTGAAAGCCTATCGGCTTTTTTCGTAAGAAAATCATTCATTCTATCCGCTAAAGCGGATTGCAAAACAGTTTTTGGGCAGTTCCTTAGGTTTAAATGCAATATTTAAAGTTAAGTCATTAGCATATAAAGACTTAATTTTAAACTCGCGGGGCTGGCTAAAAAATAACCGATTTTTGAGACATCCTCAGCGTACAGGCGGATATGAAATATTTTATTACATTCGTTAGCACACTTTTTTTAATAGTCGGTTTAGTATTTTGTACGGATTTGACGTCGATCTCATTTTATACCGAACCGGCTTTGTTCCCTTTTAATGCGGTGGTCGGCATCGCGGAGGACAGTCATGATTGTCTGTACTTTGCCACCCATTCAGGCCTCATTAAATACAACGGAGTTACATCCGAAAAATATGAGCATCTGCCTTTTGATAATACCACTATCCGCTCAAGTCAGATTCAGACGATTTATATGGATACCGATGACGTTCTCTGGCTTGGTACATATAGCGGATTAGAGCGATTCGATATCAAAAGCGGAATGATTAGTCATTTTCCCGTTACCGACGATGTGATTACAGCAATTTTCCGCGATTCAAAGCGGCATCTATGGGTAGGGACAATCAACGGATTGTACTTTTGCCGCGACGGAAGCTGTAAGAATTTTACGCCTTTTAATAACCACCGGTATAATTCTTTTATCGGAAATAATACTATCCGTTCAATCAGCGAAGACTCTCACGGCGTTATTTACGTTTCAACGTATGACGGGGTATGGCAATATAATGAAGCGGAGAAGTCTTTTGAACCGTGCAGTTTGATACCTGAAGGGTGCCCCGGAAAAAACGGTGTCGTATACCATTTTATTGAAGATATCAACGGTGTATATTGGATTTCCGTCTGGGGCGTCGGGCTTGTCCGCATTACGCCTGCTAAGAATAGTTATGAGGTATATTCGTTGCCTGATACGCGGATATATACGCTTTATAACAATTTTATTACCGACGAGTACATTGCAGCGGGGACATGGGGCGGCGGCCTATATATCATCAACAAAAGAACAAAAGAAGTTATCCCCTATAAAGCACAACAGAATTGGACGGGTTCTCTTACTAACAATGTCGTATATTCGCTTTTTGTAAACAAATACAACATGCTCTTTGTCGGAACGGCAGACGCGCTCAATATAGCGGATTTAAGCCGTCTTTCGGGTGACATTGCCATACCGCTCTATGCCGAAGCAGCCACAAGTCAAAAGAAATTATCACATCTTGATGATACTATTTCTTGCTTAACCTCCGGGAAAACCCATATCTGGGCAGCTTCCAATAACATTCTCGTCCGATATAATCTCGATCAGTCGGAACTGGAAGAATTTCCGTTCATAGTGGAAAAAAATCAAGTGAACGGTGCACTCATTTATTCCATCAGCGTTATCAGCGATACGGAAGCATGGGTAGGTACCAACAAAGGGTTATTCTTATTTGATTCAACGACTGCTTCATTTACATCTATTCCTTTATACAATAACAGGATATCCGATACCTCAAGTTTTTTGGTACGCTCTATTTATCAAGACGCGGATAATACGCTTTGGATTGGTACATACGGCGCAGGTCTTATCCATTTTTCGCCTGTAAAGGGGATACTTGCGCAATACCGCCATTCCGATAATCCACGTTCGTTAAGTAACGATATTATCTTTTTTATCAATCGAGATAGCCGCGGCATGCTGTGGATAGGTACAAACAAAGGTCTCTGCCGATACGACTCCGAAACGCAGGATTTTACCTCGTATTTGTATGACGTAAATAAACCGACGGGAATTTCAGCTAACCGCATCGGTTCTTTTTGCGAAGACGCCAAGGGGTATCTATGGTTCGGCACAAACGACGGCGGTATCTGCCGGTTTGATCCGAAAACAGAACTTTTTCATACTTATACAAAAAACAGCGGGCTTTCCTCTAATCAGATTATCGGCATTGCCAATGCGGATGACGGATTTTTATGGATCACGGCACTTAAACATTTAAATTTATTCGATATAGCGCATGAAACTGCTCAAGCATATAATATCACCAATATACGCCAATACGGTTATTTTTCATGCCCGCCCATTGCATTAAAAGACAAGGGGTTGTTTTTTGTCGGTACCGATAAGGGTATCTTAAAGATATCTCAAGAAAAACTCTATGCTTTCCGACTCCAATTTGTACCTATTAAAATACAGGAGCTTGCGGTAGATGGTGAGCCGATTAATCTCTATACAAAAAAGCAGCCCTTAGTATTCGGCTACAAAACAAATGATATTAAAATTTCATTTGCAGCATCCTACTCTTCTAAGCGTAAAAAGCCGATCGGCGCATATAAATTAGTCGGTTTTGATAAAAATTGGGTGGTTGCTTCGGATAGAGATTTTGCACGGTATACAAATCTTCCGCCCGGATCGTATACGTTCTTGGTAAAAAATGCAGCAGAGGGGCAGGAGGTCGTACACGACAGTATTTCGTTCACCATACGGCAGAGTTTTCTCATCTCTCCCGTTATGATTTGGTTTTATATATTAATTGTAGCCATTATTGTTTTTTTAGCTTATAAAATTCATAAGCTGTATTGGCTGCAACGGTATGCGGATTTGCTTGAAGAAAAACAGCTGGTACTGATACAAGATAACTTTACCCTCAAAGAGCTTTCTATGCTCGACCACCTAACAGGTATTGGGAATCGTCGATATATCGATATGCTTGGTTTAAAAATATGGCAAATGGCGATGGAACATAATGTTTCGATAGCGGTTATGATGTTTGATATCGACTTTTTTAAAAATTACAACGATCGCTTCGGCCATCAGGCAGGCGATGAGCTATTGCATTTAATCGGGGCAGATTTAAAAAAGCGGATACGAACCGAAACCGACCTTATCGGTCGATATGGCGGTGAAGAGTTTTTGATTGTAATGTATAATTTGCTTCCTGAAAAGGCGATGCATATCGCAGAAGGAATTCGAAAAACAGTGGAAGCAATGCATGAACGGCATGCCACGGAAATGGTAGGGCAAGCTACCATCAGCATCGGGGTGTTTTCCGACACTCCTTCGGGTGAAAATACTTTTGAACAAATGATTCATAAAGCCGATTGTGCATTGTACCGCGCAAAGCAGACGGGAAGAAATAAAGTTGTACTTTACGACACAACGATGGATCAAATAACTGAGTGTAAATAACACACAGGTTAATCGCACCCGCAGATTTATCGGCATATCGCTAATACATTGAAATACTAAAAAGAAGGAGCAGCACGTGCTTAACACTATGCGAAATATCGGCATTATGGCGCATATCGATGCCGGAAAAACAACGACAACCGAACGTATTCTTTTTTATACCGGAAAAATTCACCGTATCGGAGAGATTGATGACGGAGCTGCGGCAATGGACTGGATGCAGCAGGAACAAGACCGAGGTATCACCATTCAAAGCGCTGCAACGACAACCTATTGGCGCGATCATCAAATCAACATTATCGACACCCCAGGGCACGTCGACTTTACTGCCGAGGTAGAGCGCTCGCTGCGGGTACTCGATGGTGCGGTTGCCGTACTCTGTGCAGTAGGTTGGGTACAACCGCAGACGGAAACGGTGTGGCGGCAGGCAGATCACTACAATGTACCGCGCATCTGCTTTGTAAACAAGATGGACAGAATCGGCGCCGATTTTTTTGCGGCGATGGAGGATGTCAAAGAGAAGTTCGGCTGCACGGTAATGCCGCTTGAAATTCCTATCGGCAGCGCAGAAAGTTTTGAAGGCGTTATCGACCTTATAACAATGGAAGAAATCCGCTGGGATGCGGAAACCGAAGGCGAAAAATTTACCCGCATCCCGCTTTCCGACCAATACCGTGCGGAGGCGGAAAAATATCGTGAAAAAATGCTGGATGTTGTTTCCGCCTACTCCGATGCGGTAACGGATTTAATACTTGGGGGAGAACCCATTCCGGCAGAGTTGATCAAAAAAGAAATTCGAGCGGCGGTACTCCGGCGTGATTATATTCCATTTTTGTGCGGAGCTTCGCGGCGCAATATCGGTATTCAGCCGCTCATCGACGCCATCGTAGACTACCTGCCTGCCCCGGACGAAGTAGCGCCTGCCGAAGGAATACAGGTCAAAAAAGGCACAGCGGTTACCGTTCCTTGTAAGAGCGACGGAGTCTCGCTCGGCTTGGTCTTTAAGATTCAATATGACCGAGAAGCGGGCGCGCTCTGTTATGTCCGCATGTATTCTGGAAAAATAAAGGCAGGCGATCAGGTATACAATGTCGGCAAGAAAAAACGGGAACGGATCGGCCGTATCCTGCGGATGCACTCCAATAAATCCGAGCCGATGGATAGCGTGGAAGCGGGCGATATTGCCGTATTTGTCGGGCTCAAATTGGCCCAAACGGGCGACACGCTCGGCAGTGAGGGAATGCCGATACTCCTTGAATCTATGCAGTTCCCCGAACCTGTTATCTCCGTAGCCATCGAGCCGAAAAGTCTTTCGGAAAGCGATAAACTCAAAGAAACGCTCGCGATTCTATCACGGGAAGACCCAACCTTTATAAGCCGTGAAGATTCGGAAACAGGACAGCTGATTATCTCCGGTATGGGCGAACTGCACTTAGATGTTCTTACAACCCGTATGCTGCAGGACTTTAAGGTGGAAGCCCGTATCGGTAAGCCACAGGTAACCTACCGCGAGTCCGTTACTCAAACGGCAGAACATACCGAACGATTCAGCAAGGTACTTGCCGGTAAAGAACAGACAGCACAGCTTACGCTCCGTGTAGAACCGCTTGAACGAGGTTCGGGGAATAGCTTTAAGAACACGGTTAAGGTTTCCACGGGCGGCACTCCGCAGCCGCATTCCCTCCCTGAAGATATTATCGAAGCGGTAGAGCACGCGATCCGCGGCGCCTTTAATTCGGGGATTCAATACGGCTATCCGTGCGTAGACATCGGCGTAACGCTCATCGATGCCGAATACGATGAGCTGACTGCGACAACCTTTGCGTTTGAAGCCGCCGCAGCAATGGGCTTTGACGAGGCGTGCCGCAAAGCCGCTCCCGAACTGCTTGAGCCGGTAATGAATGTCGATATTCTCTGTCCTAAGGAATTTGTCGGAGATGCAATGAGTCAGATGACGCAGCGCGGCGGCATGGTACTCGGCATGGACTCAAAACCGAATATCGATGTTGTTCATGCGCAGGCGCCGATGGCGAAACTCTTCGGCTTTTCCACCGATTTGCGCTCCGTTACGCAAGGGCGCGCCTCTTTTACGATGAGCTTTAGCCATTTTGAAATTAAAAAAGGCGGCCTCGGCAGCTAACCGACCAACAACCGGTTAACCGGCAAAGCAGGTGCCGACATCCCATGCGGCGCGAATCATCGGGTGATCTTCCGGTACTTTTTTGATCTTATCGGCGACCTTGCTGAGCGGTACGGCAGTGATAACCCCCTGTTGCAGAGCTGTCATAACACCGTACTGCCCTATTGCAGCGAATTCGGCAGCAGCAGCGCCGAAGCGCGTTGCCAATATGCGGTCATAGCCTGAAGGAGTACCGCCCCTCTGCAAATAACCGAGCACCGTAACCCGCGCATCGGCGCCGGTAGCCGCTTCTATCTCCCCTGCGACCCGATATCCGATTGAACCGACCATAGATTTGCGCGATTCTTTTAACGCTTTTTTGTTCATATCCTTTTCGCTCAACGATATGGCGCCTTCGGCAACTGCAACAACTGAAAAATGTTTTCCTTTTTTACGGCGTTCCAGTAAGTGCTCGGCTATTGCTTCAATCCGGTAGGGGATTTCCGGGATGATAATGACATCGCTGCCACCGGCAATACCCGCGTAGAGCGCAAGCCATCCCGCCTTATGCCCCATAATTTCTATCACCATAATACGGTTATGACTTGCTGCCGTTGTATGCAGCCGGTCGATCGCATCCGTTGCAATATCAAGCGCGGTGTGGAAGCCGAAGCTCATATCATTATGCACGATATCGTTGTCGATGGTTTTCGGAATACCGATGATGTTTAAGCCTTCCTTTACAAGCATATCGGCAGTTGTCTGCGAGCCATTGCCGCCGAGGACGGCGAGACAGTCTAAACGTAACTCTTTGTAATTTTTTTTAATACAATCCACCGCCCCGCTGCCGTCCGCATTACGCCAGCCGCGGTCTTTAAACGGTTTTTCACGGGAAGCCCCCAAAATAGTCCCCCCGCGTGCAAGGATGCCGGAAAGATCTTGCTCCGTCAATATATGGTACTTATTTTCGATGAGTCCGCGGTATCCTTGCTCAATACCGACCACTTCTATGCCGTAACGGTTCATCGCTGTCCGAGCTAAAGCTCTGATAGCGGCGTTTAATCCGGGAGCATCACCCCCCGATGTTAAAATGCCGAGGCGTTTATGTGTAGTCATGTTAAAAGAATACCCTGCTTTCCCCGCTTACGCAAGTGGAAATTATCAGGGGAACGCATCAGGTTGTTTTTTAACAGCCCCAATTATTCTGCGATTTTTATTTATCTGTCTGATGCGTTTTCCCCTTGTCGATTTATCCGCATCATTTTCAAGAATTGCATAAACGCTCTGTTTCAACTATACTTATCCTATTATGATAGAAATGAAACGTACAGTTACCTGCGGAGAGCTGCAAAAAAGCGACGCCGGTAAAACAGTAGTATTAAACGGATGGGTACACCGCAAGCGCGACCACGGCGGTATCTCTTTTATAAACTTACGCGACCGCTATGGACTGACACAGGTGGTTGTCGATGACGATGCAAGCACTGAGCTAAAAGAAACCGCAGCCGGTTTGAAGATGGAATATTGTATTGCCGTTGAAGGTACGGTGCGGGAGCGTCCCGATTCCATGGTCAACACAGAAATGACAACCGGACATATCGAAGTGAAGGCGCTGCGCATTGTCGTGCTGTCGAAGAGCGCCGTGCTGCCTTTCCAGATTGACGAAAAAACCAACGCCAACGAAGACCTCCGGCTCAAGTACCGCTACCTCGACCTGCGTTCCCAGACTATGCAGGATCACCTGATACTGCGCTCAAAGGTTACGTTCGCCGTGCGGGAGTACCTCACAGCGAGAAACTTCTTGGAAATTGAAACGCCGACCTTTATTAAATCGACGCCGGAGGGCGCGCGCGACTATTTGGTGCCGTCCCGCCTCTATCCGGGCAAGTTCTATGCGCTGCCGCAGTCCCCGCAATTGTATAAGCAGATACTGATGGTCTCCGGCTTTGACCGCTATTTTCAGATTGCCCGCTGCTACCGTGATGAAGACGCACGCGGCGACCGCCAGCCTGAGTTCACCCAGATCGATATTGAAATGAGCTTTGTCTCCCGTGATGACGTGCTCGATGTTACCGAAAATATGTTCCGTATGGTATTCAAAAAGACTATCGGTGCGGACTTGGCGCAATCCTTCCCGCGGATCAGCTATGATGATGCCATCGACCTCTACGGCACCGACAAACCCGATATCCGGTTCGAGATGAAGCTGCAAGATGCCGCATGGCTGGCTGAATGCACCGAATTTGCCGTGTTCAAAGATGCGGTCGCCGCCGGAGGAGCTGTCAAGGCGCTTGTAGTAAAAGGACAGGCAGCAAATTACAGCCGCAAAAAGATTGAAGAGCTTGAAGCTGCGGCAAAAATCTACAAGGCAAAGGGGCTTGCATGGACAAAAGTTGCAGGCGGCGCATTCGAGGGCGGTATTGCCAAATACTGCGCCGGTGCCGAGGCTGAAATATGCAAAAAGCTGAACGCCCAAGACGGCGACCTCCTCCTCTTTGTTGCCGATGCAAAATATAAAACTGCCTGTACCGCACTCGGCGCTGTCAGAAGCAAGCTCGGCAAGGATTTAAATTTGCTCGATCCAAAAGTATTTGCCTTTTTGTGGGTTATCGACTTCCCGCTCTTTGAATGGAATGAAGATGAGCAAAAATGGGATCCCGCGCACCACATGTTCTCCGCGCCGCAGGAACGCTACCTCGACACGCTGGAGCAAAACCCCGGCGAGGTAAAGGGAGATCTGTACGACCTCGTACTCAACGGATACGAAGTCGCTTCCGGCTCAATCAGAATCCACAATCCGGAGCTGCAAAAACGGATATTCAACATCGTCGGCTTTAACCCCGCCGATGCGGAAAAGAAGTTCGGCTTTTTAACGGAAGCGTTCAAATACGGAGCGCCGCCCCACGGAGGTATCGCGCCCGGTCTTGACCGCATCGTGATGCTGATGGCAGGCGAAACCTCGATTAAAGAAGTAATCGCCTTCCCCAAAAACACCTTCGCCGTCAGCCCCATGGACGAAAGCCCCAGCGAGGTTGACGAAAAGCAGCTTGCCGAACTGCACTTGAGCGTTCGGGAATAGCATGGATGAAATCAGACAGCTTGGACAGGCTCGATTATTTTGCAGGTATACTGCCAGATGATGCGTTTGCCTTGAAAAAATTATGGACATAGAAGCTATCGAATTCCGTGCGGCTTGTTTACAGGCAGCGCGGAATTTTTTTATTACACATGGATATCTGGAGCTGGACACTCCGGCGCTCTCACCGACGCTCATCCCCGAAAGCTGTCTCGAAGTGTTCCGCACGGAATACCTCAAACCCTTTAAAACCGGCGAGGAGGCGGCAGTCCCGCTCTTTCTTGTTCCCTCCCCCGAAGTATTTATCAAGCCGGTTATCGCCGCGCACGGGCAGCCGGTGTTTCAGCTTTCAAAGTGTTACCGCAACTGCGAATCCGTCGGGCATATTCACAACCCCGAATTTACCATGTTGGAATACTACACCATGCAGGCGGATTACCGCGATTCCATCACGCTTACCGAAGCTTTTCTACAGACTATGGCGCAGGCAGTTGCAGAACTGCCGCTTGCCGACCCCGAATTGGGTACGATACTTTCCAAACCGTTTTTACAACTGACTATGGACGAAGCCTTTAAACGCTTCGCCGGTTTTTCCCTCGCCGAATCGGAAACACCGGAGCTTGTCTTCCATGCTGAACGGCTCGGTCTCGGCGGCAGGGCGCAGTATGAAGATTGGGCATGGGATGATTTATACGAGCTGCTTTTGGTGCACTGCATCGAACCGCAGCTTCCGTCCGACGTGCCGGTTGCGCTGCTGGACTATCCCGCGCGGGTACCTTGCCTTGCACAGGAACGGTCGGAACAGCGTACCGTCGCTGACGGACGGACATATATATGGAAGACAAAAGAGCGGTGGGAAGTGTATGTACGCGGAGTAGAGCTCGCAAACTGCTATACCGAAGC
>ENA-OWND01001703-OWND01001703.1-metagenome-genome-assembly--contig:-NODE-1703-length-12947-cov-7.792429_pt1 | contig 12947 bp, 14 predicted proteins | sample MGYA00245342_ERZ651119 | MGnify/ENA primary metagenome ERZ651119 (study PRJEB26857, sample SAMEA4031756) | metagenome | biome: human; feature: oral; material: saliva | place: Philippines | collected 2014...
CTCTCGCTACGCTTCGAGAACGTCTGCATCTCTCGGAGAGGGACACTCTTTTATTGCACTTCGTTTTGGAACTTGCAACGTCGATAGGCTGCTGCACTTGGGCAGAAGGCTCGAAAGAAATTGTCTGTTGCATGTTGCACGCGAGTTTTGACTTTGCCCGGATCCGCCGGGTGCGGATACAGAAAAAGCGGATGCTCTTCCTGTTCGTCAAAACTCGCGATTTCGCACCGAAGGGCTAATTCACATGGAAGGCATCCGCCATATCTTGATTGCAGCGAGGCTGCAACATGGGCATAAAAATAAGCCCATCGAATTCTGATAAGTTCGGGGCTTGACGTTCATCTCGCCCTTCAGTTGCGTATTGCTACGCGAATTTTGACAGTTGCAAAGATAGGAACTATTTTTGTAACTGCCAAGCTTTTTGCAGAGAAATTATTTAAAGAGGGGGAAAATCATCATAGTTTGGTTTTTCGTAAGGAATGTTGTACTCATCAAGAATTTTGAGTAATTGCCACTCTTTAAGCACTTCAATAGGAAATCCTTGTCCTTGGAGGTCTTTTATTTTTCCCTTTTTCTTTGGGCCCGCAGCATTACCTACTATGACCATATCGGTATTTTTACTAATACTCGTGTTCATGTCTGCTCCAAATAGTCTTAAAAGTTTTCCAAGAACATCACGCTTAGGAAAGGTATCTAACTGCCCTGTTACAACTATTTTCTTGCCAAAAAACGGGGTGTTAAGATTTTCCACCTCGTTAGCTTCGAGTGGTCTTAAAGTGTCTGAATCAAGGTGCCTGTTTTCTTTTTCTGCAATAGACGTAGTTCTGACTTTCTTCATAGACATTTTAATCTCCGTACTTTTCCGTTCACGAATGCAAAAATTAATAAATGTGTTGATGTTCTCTTTACTTGAAAGATAATCTACCAAGTCTTTGTCAATAGTAAGATTGTTAATTTCCATAGACATAAATATTTAAGTTTTATTATGCTGCAAAGATACAAACTTGCAAGGGGAAAGGCGAAATATTATTCTCATCCTGATTTTTTATTTCCCACAAGAAGTCCAAACTTTCTAAGTTTTTTGGTGGCTTCTTCGGTGAGGATGCCATCTTTCAATTGCACAACTTTGTCCGCAAGCTGTTTAATAGAATCTTTAAAGTCCATATTTTACAGGTTTAGATTGTTGCAAAGATACTAAATTTATTTCTACCAACGTAATAAAATATACGCAGCGTAACAAAAAACCTCCGATGCTTCACGCACCAGAGGCCAAGAGTCTTTTATATAAATGAAAACAGCGAATCTTAGAAAGACGCCGCTTGTAATTCCGCCTTTATAGTATTCATACATGTTGCCAAACGCTCATAGGTTTTCTCCCCGGCATTCTTGATGCCTCTATTATACTGTCGCATCAAGGACGGATTAATACCGGCTCTTTTGGCTATTTCGGAAACATTGAGAAAACTGAAATAATTGAAGAATGACTGTAAATCGTATTTGTAAACAAACTCTACAGCGGGAATGCTTTTGCCTTGTTCCTCCAAGTCTTCTTTGGCCTCCTGATAGCAGTCCATCAAATCCTGCTTAGCCTGTTCTACGGTAGCGCCACAAGAATTGAGTCCTGCACCACCGACATCCTCGACGGTTCTACACCAATAGTTTCCGTCAGAAGCCTGCTCTACAATAATAGTAACTTTTTGCATTGATATATCTTTTATTACTGATTCAACAAAAAGAGTCCTTAAATTAAATGAATAAAGAAGAATCAGGAAGAAGTTTAAAAGTTGTTGGGGTCAAGCCCCAACTAACTTTTTCAGGATCTTCTGCGCAGTGCCTGTGGCAACTTCGCTCGCGTGTCGTGGCACGTATTCAGCTTCTCCTGTGGCAGGATTCAGCCATTTATCGTGCTTCTTTCCGTGTCGAGACAGAACGCATCCTGCGTCCCTCAGTCTCTTTTCTAATTCACTTTTTTTCATTATATAAAAGAACTCTTTGTCTTAATGACGATACAAAGGTAACAATAAAGTTATAAACCACCAAACAAATAGGTAACTTTTTTGTTATACTTTCTATTTTTAACATTTGAAAGGTCGTAACAGCATAGGAATCGCCATGACAATAGATTTTACATCTTCTCTTGTGCGGCAAGCTCAAGTGTCTCCGCAAAAGAAATCAACGAAGATGAAAACTGTTGATAACCACCTCGAGCATGTCTGAAATCGAAACGCCTCTTTTTGCCGCTAATAGGCTTAACCGTTCTTTTGCCTGCTTGCTTACACGTGAGCAGAGTGGAACTTTGCCCAGACATTTGCGCCCGGAATTAGGGCGTGCACCTCCTCTATTATCACTCATAATTATTCCTTTTAGTTAAAAATTCTGCAGCCTTGCGTAATGAGGATGCAAGGCGGTGAGGTTCAAATTCATCTTCTTGTATCTCCATACGCCATCGTGGAGACTTGCGTCGATAGAAGTAGCGCCTCGTATCATCTTCACTGAATTCGAATCCGTAAGGCTGGCGGAAGCACTTGCTTCCATGATGTCTTGTCACCCAGTCGCACATTTCCATTACTGTCTGGATTATGACTTCATTTGTCATTTCACGCGATACGTCTTTCGGCAAAGCTATGTGCATCTTCTAATCATACCGACAAAAGTAGGGTTAAGAGGCTGGCTATCAGCTATTTTTAGCTCGTAGGAGGTTCTCAGGTCGGCGAAAAATCGGCGAATGGCTGTTTAACTTATACAAAGATTCTCAATAGGGCATTTCACTCAAAAATTTAAGAAATGCCTCAAAAAAAATTTATTCCAAGAATAAACGAACGGCACTAGGCGAGATTGTTTGCAGAGATTTACCAAGCCTATATCAAACCACACTCTCTTCCTGACGAAAAGAGATGAAAAACGGGATATGACTTATAGATCTAATCATACACGAATTATCAATCCACCTATGGAGTTCACAGGTGGATTGATTTGTGAAAACAGTGTTGCCTATTTGGGAAGAATATACTTCTGTTTATACCAAACATATACAAAACCGTTTTTATTCTATTGGTGTAAAAGTGATTTTATATATGTTTGGGGTTATTCCGGCACATAGATGATCTCTCCATTTTCAAGCTCATAGGCAATTCCTACCTTCCTGCCTTTAGCGCCATTGTTGGCATCTTGATTTTGAGAAGGCGTGTAGCGTTCTATCTTCTGACCTTTCTTGCTGATAATCTCCATGTTTTCCTTACCTGGGTTCTTTACCATCGTAAAGTCTTCGGTACTAAACATTTCGGTCATGTTATAATGTGTTACAAGTGCCACCATCAGTGCCACGGCAAATACCATGGCAACATCAAAAAGGTTGCCGACCGAACTCATGGGATCCAAATCAGCATCTTGAGAAAGTAATCTGCGACGTTTCATATTCAACGGTTATTTGAGGTCAATAACTCTGCCAAAAACTCCAGCTGGGTAAGTTCCTGCATATACCATCGCTTTTTCACCTGTAGCGTTACCATGCCGACAACTCCAGAAAAGAGTCCTACGACGGTTGTGGCAAACGCCACCTGCATATTATATGCCATTGATGCGATATCTCCTGCAGAGAGACCCACCAAGGCTGGTCCCATCGGTATGAGCGTACCCATCAGTCCCAACACCGGTCCCAGCCGAGTTAATGTCTTTGACACTCCCATATCCTTGTCTGCCGCTATCTCATATTGCGATAACAGGCGGGCAATATGGGCATTGCTTCCTCTTGCTTCGAGCAGGCGGTGCACATACAACAGGAAAAGCGATGACGAACGGGCGGGCAAACGCATGCAGAGCGAGTCGACATTGTCTGCCGTAAGACTTTCCAGCTGGGTAATAACCGTGGCATGTAGTTTACGCATATTCATATACTGGCCGAAAAATGTGCCAAGAAGAAAAAGTGCCCTACCGAAAAGTACAAGGAGCACAACAATGACAGGAACGAGAAGACCTGTCGAAATCCAAAATAAAAAATCTGATATATAAGTCATTTCTTATGAGTATTATTTGTTAAATATATTTCTCTGTCGCCAACTGTTCCACACGAATCCCATAGCAAATCCTACTGCCAATAGCACGATGAAGGCTGCCAATGCCCACAAATCCACACTACCTGTAGGAGTGTTCTGTGTCTCGCCATTTACCGTAGCAATCACGCCGACAAACGCAACAAGAACATTAGAAAGGAAAAGAATTTCCAGACGCAAGTCTGATTCCGGCAGCAATTGACGCAACAAAAAGCTTCCAAGCGGTACGACAATAAAAATAGCCGCTCCCAGTAATGAGGAGACAAGCATAAACGACACACCGGGGAACAGGAAAATGAGTTGCACCAGCAACGCAAGCACCACGGGGAAAATAATAAAACCGGGATAAAGCAAGAGAGCTTTTGCCATAAGCCGGCTGCGAAGCCTCTGGTACTTGCTGTCAGCCATACGCACGGTAAGAATACAGAATGTAAGCTGAGCTACCACATCCACGCTCAATACCACGGCTATATCGCGCATAAGTTCCGTGTTCTGAAGCCAGTCAGCTATCTGTGTCTTCGACTGTTCTATAGCTACTTGCCACATCAAAGTCGCAAAGATGCCAAGTACAAGTGTGGTAATAATAAGAATGTGCCGGGCAACAAAGGTCTGCTTCAACAAAAAATTGAAGCAGACCAATATCATCAATATAAATACAACGGTAGTCATTTTCAGTACGAAGATTACTCCATATTGCGTAATTTACGGTTGCGACGTACAATCCATATAAGACCAACAATGATGACCAGTGCACTGGCAATCACCAGAATATTGCTGAGCACATGTTTTTGGGCAGTAGTATCGGAAAGTGTTTCTTTCTGCATCTTTATGCCCTTTTTGTTATCAATACCCATCTCGCGCACTTTCTCTATGCGGTCTGCATAATACTGATTTGCGCGCTTGTCGGCATTGTTGTCGCTGATGAACTTCCTCAACTTTGCATTGTCGCATACAAAGCCAGAGCAAGAAGGCTTATACTTGTTGACAAGCTCCACATGTCGCTTTGCCAATGTGGATACTTGCTGTCGGGTGGCTTTCCACATTCCCTTGCGGGCACTTTCCAGCATTACCGCCGTAATCTCTTCAATGGCTGCAGGATTTTTTCCCTCGAAGAAGGCATTGATACCCAGATTAAACTTATCTTTGATATAAACATCATAGATTTCGTTCCACAGCTCGTCGTCTATGGCTGTCGGTTTCATCACTTCCCAACCGTATGTATTCTGCACAATGGCTGCAAAGCCATCGGCAGAACTGGCTCCACCCTTCATCTGCTCTTTGATGTATGTTGGGTTGAAGATGGTGGTGCGACTCTCTACACCTATAGCTTCTTTCACTTCTTGCATGCGCATGTTCTGCTTGTTGCGATAATCGCTCAAATAGGCATCAGGATCTTTGCCAGTAACTTCACGCACAGTAAGATTGAGACCACCCATGAACTCATACACATGGTCAAGACTAAGTGCTCCCCAAGTATTGCTCTGGCGTGGCTGAATCACGACTTCTGTGCGCGTCAGTGCTGCTTCAAAGGCATACTTTCTGAACTCCTCCCAATGTTTGGTATCGCCATAGAAAGCTCCCATATTATTTAGATATGTGTCGGCAATTTCCGAACGCTTCTCCCAGCGGTCGCCACTCATTGCCATTGCCTGAATTCCTGTGCCATAGTTGCCGTTCATTCCGCCAAACACACGGCGAGAAGCAAGTTCTCTCGCCTCTTTTGGAGACACGCCCTTATCAGTCAATGCCCGTTCTGTTTCCCTGACCCCTTCAGCTACCTGATTCTCAAACCGATCGTCCTTAGCTGCGGCAGCCATCTCAACGGCACGATTGATGAGGAACAGACGCGAAGCGGCAAGGTCGCGCAATTGACCAGAAGTCTGTACGACAACATCGATTCTGGGTCGTCCAAGTTCAGCGGAAGGGATGAGTTTAAGGTCGCTCACACGCCCGAAACTATCTCTCACCGGTTCCACACCAAGCATATACAGAATCTGTGCGATAGTAGCTCCCTCTGTTTCGATAAACTCACCACTCCACAGGGTGTAGCTCACCTTGCGTGGAATACTGTCATTGTGGCGACGTTTGTATAGCTCAATGGTATTTTCTGCCAGATCTTTACCTTTCTCCCAAGCCGACTCACTTGGTGTTGCCTCTGCATTGATACCATAGAGATTACGTCCTGTAGGTATGGTATTAGGATTAGCAATGGGATCTCCGCCAGGCGACGGACTAGTGTATCCGCCATTCATGGCATTGACCAGACTACCCAATTCCAGTTGCGGACTACGCAACAGATTCTTCTTATATTCTGAAACTTGATGAATGGTGCGTTCCAGTTCAACAACAGCAAAGGCAAAATCCTTATCACTCTTGTTATATGAAGCCTTCTTGGACATAGCATTCATCATCTTTGGCATGCCCCCCATGCGCTTAGACATACTCTTAGGCATTCCTTTCATTGTCGAATTGCCTTTAGGCATTCCACCCATCATCATTGCCATCATGTCTTTGGGAGCTGCGATTTCATTATGAATAAGACGCGCCTTAAACAGCTGTTGAGGGGTAATATGAGCCACCGCACACACCACGTCATCCGTAGCATAATTTGGATTGGCAAGTAGCTTGCCCACCAGCGACTTTGCCGGTGTGAGATAGCGCTGTGTAAAGAGCACCTTGCGCTTGGCAACGGTATTGTCTGCACGCCTCAAAGCCTTATCTATGGCATAGAGCGAATAAGCTATCGGGTCGGTAGACATGGCATAGACACTACTTATAATGCGATCTGGTTCATAAGGTATTCCCAATGTATAAAGTTGACCATTGATTTTTGCTGTAGCTATTTCTTCAGCAAAGTTGTCTATCCTGAGAATATCAGCTTCCGAATATGGTTTATCCGGAATGCTGTCAAGCTCTAATTCGCGATGAATGCCCAGCTTTATGGCATGCGCCTTGACAGCCAGCGATGCCTTGTCCACATCAGGTCTGTGATGGGCAAGCTTGTCATTGTATATCTTTATCTTCTCTGCGAGTTCACGATAGGTCCCTCTTAGATTACTTTCCATGAACGGAGCGGTAAGGTAAGACTGAATTCCTGCATAGGAACGGCGTTTCGCTATCAAACTTTCTCCAACATTACCAATTGTGTACAAGTAGAAATGAGGCATTGCCCCTACAAGTCTGTCGGGCCAGTCAAGACTGCTTAAAGCCACCTGTTTCTTGGGCGTGAACTCCAGGCTACCATGCGTACCGAAGTGGATAAGCATATCAGCTTTGAATCCGAACTGAGTCCAGAGATAAGAAGCTATGTAGGTATGGGGAGGTGCAGCATCAGTCCCATGTGCTATCTTAAAGGAATTATCCCCTTTTCCGGCAGCGTTCTGCGGAAGTAATACCACATTACCAAAACGCAGACGTGCTACGCCCAGCTTACCGTCGGACGTGCTCATGTATGCTCCAGGAAATTCACCAAAGGCCTTGACAACCTCCGCGTACTTATCCGGGCGCAATACAGCTTTAACCCAACCTTCATATTGTTGCCGTGTGATGAGCTCTGGGTGTCCTGTTTTCATAAATGCGTCAAATGCTCCCTTGGCATACGAGCCAAAGACTGCTCCTTGATTTTGAATCATCCGTTCGAGTTCCTGAGGCGAGCTGGGAAGCCCAGACACATCGTACCCTTCATTTTTCAACTTGACCAGCATATTGTAAAGTGAGGGAGCGACTTCCATTCCACCTGCCATCATGGCATTCTGCCCCGGACCTTTATAATAATAGATGGCTACCCGCTTATCTCTATTCTGTTTTTTACCAAGGCTGATATAATTGTTGATAGTCTTGACAAACTGGTCAAGCCGTTCGGGAATGGGTGCTACATAATGCAGACCATCTTCGCCAAGAAAATGACCAAACAACGCAAACGATCGCAGAGCACCATCTATCTCGGGTGTAACTATACTCTGCGAAAGAAAACCACCGCTCATTCCCATTTTATCTTCTTCCCACGATTGCACTGTTCTGTTCACATTGAGCGGGGCAAAAAGAGGGATATTCCTATTTCTGAGAAACTCCACCACATTGTCACCCATGCGTCCATGCGCCATGTTTACAACGGCAGCCACGCGAATGCTGTCTGCATGGTGCTCTTCTATAAGCGCCTTGATAGAGTTTACGGGATATACCATGTTGCCGGTAGCTTCCAACCGGGCAATCAGTTCTCTGGGTTCACCTATTGAACCGGTAATCAATACGGCTGGAGCCTGCGCTTTCCAAAGTCCATTGTGTTTTAAGAATGCGTGATACTCACTGACAGTATTGAACTGTAGGTCTTCCGCATCGGCATTCTTCGGGTCCGAATGATAGAACAATCCGTAAATCTTCTCTATAAGAGGATGCGGTTCCGGAGCGGAAATCAACTTACCATCTATGTATTTACGGATATAACTGAGCATGCTTCGGTAATTCTCATAGCCTCCGTTGCCGATATACCGTTTCAGTGTATCGGCAGCAATTGAATCCATAGAGGTGAAATCGTTGTCAGGATTTGTAATCATCGTACACACAATGGGAACACCTTTCTTACGGGCATTCTCTATCTCTTCGCGCTGCTCCATGGTAAGTCGCAGTCCCATGGATTCTATGCACACAGCATCATAGCGATCTAATTCTGCCAAATCCTCTGTGCTGACATCCTTTATCTTAATAAAGGAGTTGTCGTTGGCTTTGGCTATTCTGCCAAGCGTTATAGCTTGATAGTTGACGAAGGCAATGCGCGTGGCACTGAACCAGGTATGCCATACTATACCAAATACAACAAGCAACAGCATCGCCATCGCAGCAATAAATATCTTTTTTTTCATTTGAACTCGTTGTTAAAGTTTGAACATGTCTGCTATATTTATGCTTACCGTAGCGACAAAGGTTCTACCGTCTTCAGGTAGCTGTACTGCAGAGTCTACAGCCTTGTCTCTGTAATTGAAAATGTTATCAAACATCAATCCCAGCACAATTCCTCTTGGAAGTTCCGAACGGAGATTCAGAGAGCACAAAGTACGCGGATCATATACCGACTTTGTGTAGGTCTTGTCGCTACTGTTGTAAGCATATCGAGTAATTCTTGACACCCATTGGGTATTAAAGGCTATGGTTTCAGTGGTCTTACCAAAGCGTTGTTTATATACCGTGCTCAGTCTTGCACTGTGTGGACGAGTCCAAGACCTATTATAACCATCACGCTTATCGTAATCATATACATAGGAATAACCTCCAGAAAAACGCAATCCGAAGGGTAGCTTGTAATTGGCTGTTACCTCTACGCCTGTCGTCTTCACATTGAAAGCATTGGCATATTGCATGTTCGGCGATTTACCTGGTTCGATATACTCATAGGAGATCTTATTCTTGTATCTATTATGATAAGCAGATACAGATAAGTTGAGCCCCCTATGGTCATACTCGACCGAAGCAGAAATTTGATTTCCCTCTTCTGGCTTCAGATTCTTGTTGCCATACATCATGATGCCCATTCCGCCCATGTTGAATTCCTGATACAGTTCTTTCAGGTTTGGGATGCGATAGCCTTGTGAATATCCGGCACGCAGCGTGAAGGCTTTCCATGGGCGATACAACAGCGATACCTTAGGAGTGAAATGCATACGATAGCCTCCACCTTTATCTCCGCGTACACCCGCGACAATGTTGATCTTGTCGGTAAGCTGCCAGTCATCCTGCAGACAGAATGAGTATTGGTTCATGTGAAGGGTAGTCGTATCTTTCAGGAAATGATGTTTCAGGTCTTCACGCAACAGGTCAACGCCACCACTAAGGATATGCTTCCCAAATGTACCTGTATAATACAGGCGAATGGTGCTGTTCACATTGCCGTATACCCGCTCATTTTCGTCAACATATACATTATCTTTGATATAATTATCGCGGATGTACGACAGGTCGAGGTTCTGCTTATCAGTAAACTGCCATTTAAGTCTTCCGCTCAAAACGAGATCTCTGTATCGCTGATAATGCCTTGCATTGTCATACTTATCCCGCTTATTTGAATAATAAGAAGCCCGGGCATATCCAGTAAGACGATCGCTGAAGTTATAGGACAACTTCTGCGATACATCCATAATGGAATAGCCGTAGATGTTGAACGCCACAGGGTCTGATTCAGTCTTCGTAACTGTACCGTCAGGCTTTAATATTTCTTTCTGCTTACCTCTGTCGTCCTTCACAAGATAAGTATCACGCTTTCTCCACCCAAAAGATGTGAGCGACGAAAACCTGTTAAGGTTTATTCCTGTAGAAACAGAATATGACTGTCCTTTCTTTCCGGCATATCGTGTATGCAGATTGGCATTGAAAGGGCGGATGCTTTTCTTGGTTATTATATTGATGACACCGCCAATAGCCTTGCTGTCATACAATGTAGAGGCTGCCCCACGCACCACTTCGATACGCTCGATGTCATTGATGTTAAACCGGTTGTAGTCAATATTACTATCACCACTTTCTCCACTGATGCGCTCACCGTCTAGCAAGAAAAGCACCGACTTGGCATCCATGCCTTGATAAGTAATCTCAGACACCTGACTCATGGTATTGTAATAAAACTGAATACCTGGTAAGGCTGATTCCAATAATGTGGTAAAATCTACCGGGTTAATCGTTTCAATTTCTTCGCGTGAGATAACACGCGTAAGGACTGGCACATCTTTTAGTTGGCGCTCATAGCGTGTTCCTGTAACAACGACTTCATTGATTGCTGTCTCTTCAGGCTGCAGCTTTACCTTAAGCGGCGGATGCCCAGATGAAGGAACTGTGAGCAACCGAGGCGCATATCCCAAATAACTCACCCGTAGCTTATATACTTTGTTCTTCTGGACACTCAACGCAAATTCACCTTTTGAATTGCTGCCACAGTTGATGTTCGTCCCTTCCACCACAATTGATGCTCCTGCCAACGGCTCTCCATTGGATGTCATAACGACACCCTTGATTACATAGTCCGCAGGAGTAATCGGCACATTAGCATTAACGGTGACCAAAGCCACCGTTAATAATAAGACCAATATATATGAAAACCTTTTCATTATATATAGTTAGATTTAAATTGGAGACGCTGTTTACTTTTTCACAAACTTGTAGTCTAAGTCAACCAGTTTTGTCTTACCCTTCTTGTCTGTATAATCTTTGAACTTGATCAAGGCATAACTTCCATCCTTGAAAAGCACAGAGAACACTTTGTCGCTCAATGTACGCTTTGGAGGCATACCCTTGCTTACTAACCACTTACCCAATTCAGTGTTAGCAGAACCTTTGGAATATCCCATTATATTATTCATCATACCAGACATATCTACCGCGATGAAGAGTTTCTTATCGGACACATAATTGCCTTTAGGCATTTCTGTCAGTTTATCAAGTTCTGTTTCATTGGTCATAAGTGCTTCACCATTGTTTATGCGTACATCATAAACATGGAATGCCAAGTGCCAGGTCTTGGGTGCATTAGGTTCTCCGGCAGGAACGGTCTTGGTAACGTTATAGTCCAATGTACCATCCGGCTTCATCTTATATTTTCCACCTTCCACGATGAACTGATGATATTCCCATTCGTTAACATCCTTTGCAACGGTTGTTTCGCCGGTCTCCAGATTCACATAAGTCCATGAATCAGAAGGCGCCGCATTGAAATTGAGATGTTTAGCATTGACGGTTTTAGGATTTACTGGTGTGTCGTCATCTTTACTACATGAAGAAAGAGTTAATACTGAAAGGCATGCTAATGCCATGAATGATTTAAATTTCATAAATAATTAAATATTAATAATGTTTTTCAAAATTTTTTGCAAAGGTAATTGATTCGGAATAATTAGACAATACCTTAAAATTAGTATTTATTATTTAACCACAGTCTATATATCACTAATCGACATGAATAAAAACTGTATTTAAACACGTCCCCGTTCTTTATATCCTTAGCAATTCCAATACTGTTACGACCTTCTAAATGTTAAAAATAGACAATGGAACAATTTTGTTCTAAAAACATCTGGAGACTTGAAACAGAATTGTTACCTTATGTATTGTTCATTTAAAACAAGCGGTCTATGAAGTATTCTGAATTTTACAAGTTGATTGAACAGCATGGCTGGACAATCAAGGGAGGAACAAGGCTCTACAAATATGTGCATCCTGACTTCCCTTACTCAATTCCGGTAGGACGGCATAAGACACAGGAAATTCCGAAAGGAACTCTGAATGCAATGCTGAAAGCTGCAGGATTGAAAGATTAAAGAGCTTCTAAGAAAGCTTCTCCACTGCTCTTGGAGTGGGTTTTTAAGTAAACATTTTGATAACAGTTAAAACAGAAAGATATGAAGAAAATTGTTGCAATTATCGAAAAAGGTGAAGATGGCGGTTATAGCATCTATGCAGTCAATGACCTTCCGCTCTTTGCAAGTGGAATGACGGAACAAGAGGCAAAAGACGAATTCAGCAATTTCGTTCAGGAACAGGCTGAATATATGAATGAAAGAATAGGAGAAAATCCTGCATGGTACAGCGCTGGTGGAGTCGAAATAGAGTATCATTACGATATGTCCGCATTCTTCCTTGCATTTCCGTTTATCAATGTTTCAGAACTCGCCAAAAGTATTGGCATTAATCCCTCATTGATGCGTAAGTATAAAAGTGGATTGGCAAAAGCAAGTTCAAAGCAGAAAGACTTAATTCAGCGTAAGTTCGATGATATTATAAACAGGTTGAGTCTTGTAAGATTCTAAGACCTTGTCGCTTTTAAATGAACATTCAAGGGGATGTGTCAAAATAAGCACATCCTCTTTTCTTGCCCACACGCAAAAATAATTACGCTTTTCTTGGCAGTTACAAAAAAGT
>ENA-OWND01001705-OWND01001705.1-metagenome-genome-assembly--contig:-NODE-1705-length-12941-cov-6.775105_pt1 | contig 12941 bp, 10 predicted proteins | sample MGYA00245342_ERZ651119 | MGnify/ENA primary metagenome ERZ651119 (study PRJEB26857, sample SAMEA4031756) | metagenome | biome: human; feature: oral; material: saliva | place: Philippines | collected 2014...
AAATTATCTCATCAAGAAGTGCTTTCTCAAATTCAATATGGTCTTATTTCTTCTTGCCAACCTGTCGATGATGGTCCGATGGATAAACCTGAAATCGTTTCTGCTATGGCACAGGCTTCTGTGGTAGGCGGTGCGTCTGGCTTGCGTATTGAAGGGGTTGATAATCTTAAAGCAACCCGTCCTTTTGTGAATATTCCAATTATCGGGATTGTAAAACGTGATTTGCCTGATAGCCCCGTGCGTATTACTCCATTCTTACAAGATATTGAAGATTTAGCCAATGCAGGTGCGGATATTATTGCGGTAGATGGAACGAACCGTCCGCGTCCTGTTGATATTGCCAGTGCAGTGAAAAAAATTCACGAGATGGGCTGTTTAGCAATGGCAGACTGCTCAAATTTAGAAGAAGGTTTATATTGTAAAGAACTTGGTTTTGATATTATCGGCAGTACGATGTCAGGTTACACAGGTGGTAAAGTACCTGAAGAGCCAGATTATCAACTAGTGCGTGATTTGAAATCTGCGGGTTGTTTTGTGATGGCAGAAGGGCGTTATAACACACCAGAACTTACTAAAGTAGCGATTGAAATTGGTGCAGATTGTGTGACCGTGGGTTCTGCATTAACTCGTTTGGAACATATTGTAAGTTGGTTTGCAACAGCAATTAAATCGGCAAGAAAATAAAGGACAAAACTATGCGATGTTTAGCACTAGACATTGGCGGGACGAAAATTGCTGCAGCGATTGTAAAAAATGGCGAAATCGAGCAACGTCAGCAAATTCATACGCCGCGTGAAAATGTGGTGGAGGGAATGCATCAAGCGTTAGCAAAATTGCTTGCCGATTATGCAGGGCAGTTCGATTATGTGGCAGTTGCTTCAACAGGAATTATCAATAATGGCGTATTAACCGCATTAAATCCGAAAAACTTGGGCGGTTTAGCGGAATTTCCGCTTAAAGCGAGCATTGCAAAACATACCGATAAGCCGATTGGCTTGTTAAATGATGCACAAGCAGCGACTTACGCAGAATATCAATTGCAGAATCCTGAACAAGTGTCGAACTTCGCATTTATTACCGTTTCAACAGGTGTTGGCGGAGGCATTGTGTTAAGCAAATCCTTGCAGACAGGCTCTCACGGTATTGCGGGGCATATTGGGCATATGTTGGCTGATCCGAATGGACCTGTGTGTGGCTGTGGCAGACGAGGTTGCGTTGAGGCGATTGCCTCAGGGCGTTCGATTGAAGCAGTTTCTTCAAAATGGGAAAATCCTTGCGATCCCAAAGAAGTGTTTGAACGCTTTAGAAAACAAGATCCGCAAGCGGTTGAATTAGTCGAGCGTTCTGCAAAAACGATTGCAAATTTGGTGGCGGATTTAGTTATCGGGTTAGATATTCAAAAAATCGTGATTGGCGGTAGTGTTGGTTTGGCAGAGGGCTATTTGCCTTTAGTAGAACGCTTTTTACAAGAAGTGCCTGCGGTATATCGTTGTGAATTAGAAGCAGCAAAATTTGGACAAGATGCAGGATTAATGGGAGCTGCGTATTGGGTGAAAGACGTATTACTTTTGAAATAGTCGTTTCATACGATTAACATGGGAGAGAAATGATGACAAAAACATCTAGTGTATTGAGCACTATTAGTTCGCTCTATCATAGCTTAACAAAATCAGAGAAAAAAATTGCAGATACGATTTTGCTTTCACCTGATTTAGTCGTACAAAGTCCGCTTTCTGAAATTGCTAAACATTTGGATGTAGGAGAGGCAACTTTAGTACGTTTTTGTCGAACTGTTGGATTTAAAGGATTTAGCGATTTTAAATTGGAGTTATCCATCGAACTGGCAACAAAAGAGAGCCAAGATGAGATGATGTTAGATACTGATATTTTGGCATCAGACAATACTTTTACTATTGCACAAAAATTACAAGCTTCAATTACAAGCGTAGTGAATGAAACCATCAATCTGTTAGATTTAAAACAGCTTGATAGCGTGGTAGGTGAGATTAAAAAAGCAGGGCGAGTATTTATTTTTGGTGCAGGATCTTCGGGCGTAACAGCAGAAGATGCCAAAAATAAATTAATGCGAATTGGCATTCCTGTAGATGCAACGGGTAATAACCACTTTATGTATATGCAAGCCGCATTGTTGAAAGAAAATGATGTGGCGATCGGTATTAGCCATTCAGGTTATTCCCAAGAAACCGCACACGCATTAAAAATCGCTCAACAAAACGGGGCAAAAACCGTGGCGATTACGCACAGTTTGCGTTCGCCTGTGACCGAATATGCTGATTATGTGCTCGTCAACGGCAATAAACAAGGCAAATTACAAGGCGATTCGATTAGAACCAAAATCGCCCAACTTTTCGTATTAGATTTAATTTATGCTTTATTGGTGCAAAGCGAAGAAGAGCAAGCGGCTAAAATAAAGCAAAAAACCCTCAATGTCATTCTTGAACAACGTGTAAAGTAAAAATTTAGGAGAACATTATGCGTGATTTAAAAGGTATTTTCAGTGCATTATTAGTGTCATTCAACGAAGATGGCACAATTAATGAAAAAGGTTTACGCCAAATTATTCGCCACAACATCGACAAAATGAAAGTGGATGGTTTATATGTAGGCGGTTCAACTGGCGAGAACTTTATGCTTTCGACCGAAGAGAAAAAAGAAATTTTCCGTATTGCAAAAGATGAAGCGAAAGATGAGATCGCACTAATCGCCCAAGTGGGTAGCGTAAACTTAAAAGAAGCGGTGGAATTAGGTAAATATGCGACAGAATTAGGCTACGATAGCTTATCAGCGGTAACGCCGTTCTACTACAAATTTAGCTTCCCTGAAATCAAACATTACTACGACACCATTATTGCAGAAACGGGAAACAATATGATCGTGTACTCTATTCCGTTCTTAACAGGCGTGAATATGGGTATCGAACAATTCGGCGAACTTTACAAAAACCCGAAAGTATTAGGCGTGAAATTTACTGCGGGCGATTTCTATTTATTAGAACGCTTGAAAAAAGCTTATCCAAATCACTTAATTTGGGCAGGTTTTGATGAAATGATGTTACCAGCAGCATCTCTTGGTGTGGATGGTGCAATTGGTTCAACCTTTAACGTAAACGGTGTGCGTGCTCGTCAGATCTTTGAATTAACTAAAGCGGGTAAACTCCAAGAAGCCTTAGAAATCCAACACGTAACCAATGATTTAATCGAAGGTATTTTAGCGAATGGTTTATATTTAACCATCAAAGAATTGCTTAAATTAGAAGGTGTGGAAGCAGGTTATTGCCGTGAACCAATGACTGCAAAAGCAACAGAAGAACAAGTTGCAAAAGCAAAAGAATTGAAAGCGAAATTTTTGTCATAAAGATAGAAAATTACTGCACTTATCATGATCCTTTGCCGTAGAGTGGGGTTTAGCCCACCATATATTAACAAGATTGGTGGGCTAAAGCCTATCCTACGAATAGGAACATTGATTTGTGGCTAATAATAAAGGAAGGCTAATATGCGTTTTATTCCGTTACAAACAGAACAACAAGTAAGCCGATGGGCAGCACAACATATCGTAAATCGTATCAATGATTTCAAACCGACTGCCGAACGACCTTTCGTATTGGGTTTACCCACTGGTGGTACTCCATTAAAAACTTACCAAGAACTTATCCGACTTCATCAAGCAGGCAAAGTGAGCTTCAAGTACGTTGTTACTTTCAATATGGACGAATATGTTGGTTTGCCTGTGGAACACCCAGAAAGCTATCACAGCTTTATGTATAACAACTTCTTCAATCACATTGATATTCTGCCTGAAAATATCAATATCTTAAACGGCAATACCGATGACCATAACGCAGAATGCCGTCGCTATGAGGAAAAAATTAAATCTTACGGCAAAATTCATCTTTTTATGGGCGGGGTTGGGGTGGATGGACACATCGCATTCAACGAGCCTGCCTCATCATTAAGCTCCCGTACCCGTATTAAAACCTTAACGCAAGATACCTTAATTGCGAACTCTCGTTTCTTTGATAACAACGTGAACAAAGTGCCAAAATATGCACTTACGATTGGCGTGGGTACATTATTAGACGCAGAAGAAGTGATGATTTTAGCGACAGGTCATCAAAAAGCCCTTGCCGTACAAGCGGCGGTGGAGGGTAGTATAAACCATTTATGGACCGTGAGTGCCTTACAAATGCATCGTCATTTCTTGCTAGTCTGTGATGAGCCAGCACAACAAGAGCTAAAAGTGAAAACCGTGAAATACTTTACCGAATTAGAAGGTGCAGTAGCAGGTACGGATTATCAGGATAAATAGAGATCTATTCTTCATCTTTATGTAGGGTCGAATTACATTCGCCCTATAATCATAAACAATCACGAGGGCAAATTGCCCCTACGTTTAAGAGCGTTAAACTGATGTTGATATTAGGAACAGAATATGAGATACGCATTAACCAACAGTGTGATCTACACTAAATACGAAATTCTACGAGATTATGCGGTAGTAATTGATGGTGAAACTATTGAAGCAGTGATTCCGCAAACTGAATTAGAAGAGGACATTAAAACCATTGATTTACAAGGCAATAATTTAACCGCAGGCTTTATTGATTTACAATTAAACGGCTGCGGTGGGGTGATGTTTAACGACCAAACCACTGTTGAAACGCTCGAAATTATGCAGGCGACTAACTTGAAATCGGGCTGTACCAGCTTCCTCCCAACTTTTATTACAGCCCCTGATGAAAACATCAAAATGGCAGTAGGCGTAATGCGTGAATATCTTAATCGCCATAAAAATCAAGCTCTTGGTTTACATATTGAAGGGCCTTATCTTAGCATTGAAAAAAAAGGCGTGCATCGCCCTGAGTATATCCGCGAAATTTCCTCTGAAATGAAAGAATTTTTCTGCAAAAATGCGGATGTAATCACCAAAATAACCATTGCAGCTGAAAACCCAACCATCAATTACACGCCTGATTTTGTGAACGCAGGGATTATCGTTTCTGTAGGGCATTCGAATGCAACCTATGAAGTAGCAAAAGCGGCATTCCATAAAGGGGCAAGTTTTGCGACTCACTTACACAACGCAATGTCGCCAATCAGTTCTGGGCGTGCGATGGGAGTAGTGGGTGCAGTGCTAGATAGTGATGTTTACACAGGTATTATTGTTGATGGTATTCACGTAAATTATGGCAATGTTCGCATCGACAAAAAAGTCAAAGGCGATAAACTTTGCATCGTAACCGACTCACTTGCCGCAGCAGGTGCTCCACCAGAATTAGAAAGTTTTACCTTCGTGGGTAAAACTATTTACATCAAAGAAGGGCGTTGTTTCGATGCGAATGGTACAATTGCAGGGGCTTCCATTACAATGATGGAATCTATCAAAAATGCGGTAGAATATGTCGAAATTCCACTTGCAGAAGCGATCCGAATGAGTAATCTTTACCCAGCCCGTGCGATTGGTGTAGATGATCGTTTAGGTTCAGTTGAAAAAGGCAAAGTCGCGAACTTGGCGGTATTTAGCCCAGATTACAACGTCATTGGCACCGTAGTAAATGGTAAGTGGAAGGCGAACTAAAAGTGTAAACTCACAAGCGGACGATTTTGACGAACGATTTACAAAAGAAAGAGGATTTACTATGTTATACGGCGATTTATCTCGATCAGATTACGCAAAATCACTTCCAGCAGTGTTTGTGAAATGCTGTGAAAAATTAAAAACCTTGGATTTAGCCAATTTAGAAGAAGGCTCACAAGAGCTTATCGACGGCATTAAAATGAATGTGATGTCATTCGACACGGTATTACCTGAAACCAAAAAAGCGGAAATGCACCGCAAGTTTATTGATATTCAGTTGCTTATTTCTGGCGAAGAGATGATTGAATATAGCGTAGCACAACCAGATTTGGCTCAATATGATGAATATCGCGATGAAGACGATTACCAACTCACTTTAACTGAAGTGTTAGAGGGTAAAAATGAAGTAGTGTTAAAACCAAATATGTTTGCGATCTTCCTACCTTATGAACCTCACAAACCAGGTAATGCCGTAAATGGTAAATGCCAAACCGTGAAAAAATTGGTGGTGAAGGTGCCTTTTGATGCACTGTAATTTACATTAGAAAATAAAGAAAGGTAAACAGTTTATGATTGTTTACCTTTTCTTTTTTGCTCAAAATAAAAAATTTCTTCTATAACTAATCTGCCCAATTCGGGGCTATTCAATAAAGGATTTAGTTATGAAAAAAACATTACTTACCCAACAACTTTTTTCTCATTATTTTGCTGATTGGATTGCGACTTATAAAGAAGGTGCGATTCGCACAGTAACGATGAAAAAATACCACGCAACATTGCATTGGCTAGAAATTCTTGCCCCTAAATTGCGGATTGGTGATCTTACTCGCATTAGCTATCAAAAGCTCTTAAATGATTATGCACTTGAACACGAACGTCAAACGACGATGGATTTTCATCATCAGCTAAAAGGGGCGATTTTAGATGCTGTTGATGAGGGGTTAATTGACTCCGATCCTACACGCAAAGCAATCATAAAAGGCAAAGCGCCTAAAAATAAAAAGATCAAATATCTCAATCAGTTTGAATTGCAAGCCTTACTTAACCATTTGAAACTAGAGCAAACATTAAATTGGGATTGGTTTATATTGTTGGTGGCAAAAACGGGAATGCGATTTTCTGAAGCCCTTGCGATTACACCAGAAGATTTTGATTTTTCTCATCAAACTTTGCAAGTGAATAAAACGTGGAATTATAAAGAAAAAGGCGGCTTTTCACCGACAAAAAATCGTTCTTCAGTACGAAAAATTCAACTTGATTGGCAAACGGTGATTCAATTTTCTCAACTTATTAAAGAATTGCCAACTAATAAACCGATCTTTCCTTGTGATATGCCAATTTATAACTCTACGATAAACGGAATATTGGCAAGACTTTGTAAGAAAGCAAACGTTTCCACTATCACCATTCACGGTTTGCGTCATACACACGCCTCTCTTCTGCTTTTTGCTGGGGTCTCCATTGCTAGCGTCGCTCGGCGATTAGGGCATTCTAGTATGACAACGACCCAACATACCTATTTGCATATTATTCAAGAATTGGAAAACCAAGATACGGATATTGTTATGCGGCATTTGGCAGGGTTGTGTTGATATTTTGTGATGCAAAAGGGCGGGGATAAGCCCCGCCCTTATATTGATTTAACCTTATCTTGCCAAAATAATCCGTTCAATCTCCGTTTTGATTTTATCGCGTAAATAACCTTTTAATTTCAACGCATTAGGTTTTTCGTCGGATTTTTCTTGGCTAAATTGTGCTGTCACCAAATCCATATCAGCGGTTTTTACTAAATTATCTAGCAAACCAAAATCTTTCCAGTCATCTTTGCCTAATACGTGATGCGCCTGTAACTTACCGAAACATTCACGATCTAAGCCGAATTGACTGATAAAATCTTGAATTTGGGTCTGTTCTGAATCCATACGATAACGATCAAGCAAAACAGAAAAGTTTTCGACACGTTCAAGTTTACCTGTTTTTACATCATCCAAAATTTGCTCTGCGTGCAAGCGGTCATTTTCACGTAATTGATTGAAAAGTGGTTGAATACGTGCTTCAATTTCTTTGGCTTCTTCCGCTTTGGCTTTTGCCTGAGCTTGTGCTAACTCATTGAGTAGCTTCATCAAATAATCTTTATCAATTAGCGTAGAATCACCCGAAACCAAATTCGGGTCGATCTCAAACTTCGCTTTTTTCGCTCCCGGTTCGCGGTTAATTTTGTCTAAATCAGCATAGCGTGCCTGCAACTCACGGTATTGTGATTCAGAAAAAATCACTTCCTTCGTTTCTTTTGGGTTATCCCAAACGAAGCCTTGTTGTTGAAGCGCAATCATTGTTTTTTCAAACTCATTGAAGAATTTCGCAAATTGCTTTTGGCTTTCTTCATCTTCCGGCAGTTGGTAAAAGTTCGGCAGAATTTCACCGCTTGTGGTATCCACTTTTTCAGGGAACAGTTGACTAATTTCTTCAAAAGTGCGGTTAATTTTCGCTATGTTTTCCTCTTTACTCGGCACAAAAAATGCCCCTGACGCATTTTTATTGGAATAGAGTTTGAATGCCTTTTCAATGTTTCCACTCATCAAAATCGGGCTTCTAAAATATTCAATAATACCGTAAGGTTTTTGTTCATTCAGCACACGATTAGTGCGTGAAAATGCTTGAATTAAATTGGCGTAATCTAATACTTTATCCAGATAGAGCGTATTCAAATAAGGTGCATCAAAGCCGGTTAATAACTGCCAAACTACAATGACCAAATCTAATTGCTGATCGCGATTTTCGGTGGGGATTTTCTTAAATTCATCACGGCGAGCCAAACGGCGCATTAAGTCATCTTTATATTGTGGAACGGACTCCAAACCAAAATGCGTGTCGAATTGATTGTTGTAATGAATAATCACATTTTCTAAATCCGAAGTATCCTCAAAACTGCCTTCGTTATATTCACCGTTCGGGTCATAAATTACCGCAATTTTTAGCCCCAATGGATTATCTTTTAATGCCTTAAAGTAGCGATTTGCGGATTTAATATCATTTACCGCAAGCATCGCCGAAAATTGGCGTCTGTAAGAATTTTGCTCCCAGCAGTCTAAAATGTAGCTAGAAACCTGTTGCACCCATTCTTCTTTTTCATAGAACGATTTGGATAGTTCTTGTTCGATTTCCAAATCGCTCACTTTTTTCTTATCTAAATAATCGCGATAGACTTCACCCATTGAAGGATCTTTCCATTTCGCTACCCCATTACGCAGTGTGCGAAGTGGAATCGGGTAATTTTTTCGCACATCAAAGCCCAACACGTTTTTATCAAAAATCCCGTCCGCAACAGAATAAACGTGCAGAGGATTACCAAACAGATCCGCAGTTTTTGTGCCTTTATTGTTATCATCAAAAATTGGCGTGCCGGTAAAGCCAAACCATACCGCAGTTGGATAATTTTCGCGAATGCGAATCAGCATTTCACCTGCGGTAGAACGGTGTGCCTCGTCTACAATAAACACAATATTCGTGTTTTCTAGTTTTTTCTGTTTGCCTTTTTCCGCCACAATCGCCATTTTTTGAATGCTGGTTACAATCAACTTCTGGTGCGGATCTAAAAGTGCGGTTAATAATTTGCCTGAATTTTTTGTTGCAGTAATTTCCTCTTCATCATCAACGAAACCCGAATATTCTGTTACCGTTTGCTTCACTAATTCATTACGATCTGCCAGAAAAACAACTTTATCCACATTGACTAATTGGCTTGCTAATTCAGCTGTTTTAAATGACGTCATTGTTTTGCCTGAACCTGTGGTATGCCAAATATAACCGCCTAAAATATCTTGTGATGAACCATTAAATTGCGATTTATGCAAACGAGTCAAAATATTTTCCACCGCATAAATTTGGTAAGAACGCAACACCTTCAATATGCCTTTAGGCTTATCGGCAATGGTGTAAAGCGACATCAATTTATGCCCCATCGGCACACGTAACGCATGCTTAATAAATTGGCTGCTTTCTTGAATCGGCTGATTGGTTTTCTCATCTGCCCAGCCAAAACAGAAAGTGTAATTAAAACTACGGTAATCTGTTGGACGAGCGAAATAACGTGATTCACTGCCGTTTAAAATCCCAAAAATCTGCACCAATGAATAAAATCCGCCAAAATCGCCATTACCCATATAATCACGAATTTGCCAATAGGCTTGTTCAATAGAAACACCTTCACGCTTTAATTCCAAATGAATCACAGGAATCCCAGAAATGAGAAGTGTCACATCAAAACGATGATCTTGCCCTGTAGCACGGTTTTTCTTACGCGTAATCTGATTGACTACTTCATAACTATTTTTCCCGCCAGCGACATCATGAGACCAAAAACATTCCAAAATTAAATCACTTTTTTGTCCATTGATTTCACGGCTAAGAATAACCTGCCCCGTGGAAAGAAAACGCGCCGCCTCAAGCGGTGAATTTATCGCAAAAACTTGTGATTTAATTTGATCAAATTCTTCATCGGTGAGGGGCGTATCTTTTAAACGTTCCACATTTTGCCGATTTAAAACTTCACGCCAGTTGGATAATAATTTTTCTTCTGTGCCGTGGCTTAAATCAGGGCGATAATGCCAACCGTTATCGTCAAGGGATTTAATGATTTCCTTTTCAAAGGCGAGTTCGGATAGGGATTTTTGCATGGGAGATCCTGTTTAAAAATATTTATTGATGTTAAAAGGGCGAGAATAAACCCTGCCCCTACGAGGGGTCATTATTTATATAAGTTTTATACGTGCGAATATATATCCGTAGGGGCGGGGTTTATCCCCGCCCATTCTTCAAAATTGTATCATTCCACGAACATTTTTTCCAAACAAGCGGCTTTAATCTGCTGATATTTTGCAAGTTCTTTCTGATGAAGAGTGATAGTGTCGTCAAGCTGTTTAAAGAAGTTACCGATTTGGGTTTGTTCTGCATAATTTGGTAAATGTAACTCAATGTCTTTCATTACACTTGCATTCAATTTTGTTCTACCTCCACCAACAAGGTACTTTGTCATATCCATTGATTTTATTCTATATACAAGAAAAAGATTGTTTGCTACATTTTTTATGCCTTGTAATACATGAGCATGATTATTTATCCAAACTTTACCTAAAACGTATTGAACAGGGTAATTTATTAAATCATTAGCTCCATCTTCTGCTACTAGGACAAATTCGCCATCATGAGTGAATCCATCAATATATCCTTGGATACCGTTAGCACCATAATATGGTGTAACGCCTTCGAGACGTTGGGATGCAGCAATTGGAATTCTTAAATTATCTAATACGTTTACAACCTCCCCCAACTTTCGCTGTTCCCAAGTAATTGTATTTTTAGCAGTAAATAACGACACTTTACCTAGAAAAATATTTTCTAAATAAGAGGTTTTTAATATTTTGAATTTTTCAAGCTCACGTTGATGAAGAGCGATAGTGTCGTCAAGTTGTTTGAAGAAGTTGCCGATTTGGGTTTGTTCTGCATAAGAAGGTAAAAAGACTTCAATATTCATCATGCCTTTTTTAGATATATTATATCTTGAGATGCCTTGGGCAAGTAAAGTAATCTTATTTCTAATAGAATTAGAACGTAGCATATATGCCATATAATTAATGCTTATTTTTTGTTCTAATCTAAATCCAAAACAGAAACTATTAAGATATATATTCGTTATTTCATACATCCAAACGGAAGATAATCCTACTTCCTCTGGGGTCTCAGAAGATGTTGTAAATAGAATATCTCCTTTCTTAATTTCATTTTGACTTTTATCTATCTCAATTAAGTCTAATTCCTCAAGTGTTGCAATTGGGTTTTTATATACATTCATATAAGTAATATATTTAGCACTACCATGCCCAAAATCATCTTTCGATTTTCCATTTAACCCATTAAATGTATAGCCCAACTCCCCCAACTTTCGCTGTTCCCAAGTTATTGTATTGAATATAAAAGGCAGGAAAATAAATCTTTAAAAATCAATAGATTACAATCCTCTCTCATACCGTTAACATAGACAAAAATAAGTTTAAATCACACTTTCTCTTTCCAAAAACAAAATCAACTCAACAGATAAAAAAGAGCGGTCATTTTTAACAGAGATTTTGCAAATCTATATCAAAATATAACCGCTATTATTACTTTAATTTTACATCTTTGATTAAATAAACATCTTTTCTAAATAAGATTGTTTGATTTTTTTGTATTTTTCTACTTCTCGTTGATGAAGAGCGATAGTGTCGTCAAGTTGTTTGAAGAAGTTGCCGATTTTAGTTTGTTCTTCTTTGGATGGTGGTAGTTCTAAAATTAAATTCTTAACAATTTCTCCAGATAGATTCCCTTGACCTCCTTGCAAATAGGTCGAAATGATTGAATACTTATTTCTTCTAAGCCATTGGGCTATAAATTCAGAGTCGTAATTAACATAAGGAACAATAGCTAAAATAGCCTGATTTATTGCTCCATGAATCTTAGCACGACCAACTTCTCCGCTAGTTGCTCCGTAAAGTGCATATAAAATATTTCCTTTTTCTACCAATTTAGCTGATGAATTATTTAATCCCTCTTCTGTTATGAATAATTCTGTAGTTTCATCATTAATTTCACCTGAACGAATAAATGGAATAGAGCCCCCATAAAAAGAAAGATTATTTACGCTTGGCGTGCCGCCTGAATATGAAAAGGAAACATCCTCCAACTTTCGCTGTTCCCAAGCGTCCGTAAAATTAGGGAAACGAAGCTCTGGATATCGCTCATTTTCCTTTGGAAACATCTTCTCAAGGTATGAAACCTTCAATTTTTGGTACTTTTCTAACGTTCCTTGATGAAGAGCGATAGTGTCGTCAAGCTGTTTGAAGAAGTTGCCGATTTGGGTTTGTTCTTCTTTGGATCTTGGATAGCTAATTAGGAATTCTTCAACATTTTTTTTAGAAACAGATGGGATATTTGCAGCCTGCTGAAAATCGGTAAATAAATGTTGTTTATGTTTCATAAAGTGATAAACATATTCAATGCAGTAATTATCTGATTGAATGTCAATAGAATAGCAGCTATTTCCAGCCCAGTATTTCCCATTTATTATATTGATAAATCCAGCATTAGCACCTCTAGCACTAACAATAATTTTGTGTCCATTATTGTTAAAATCATCATAGAATCCAGTATAAGAAACACCGCCGTTATATACTGGATATTTACTATTTGGATTTTGTTTTGTTTTTATTACAAATTCCCCAATGGTTGTTTTTGAAAACTCCCCCAACTTACACTGTTCCCAAGTTATTGTATTGAATATAAAAGGCAGGAAAATAAATCTTTAAAAA
>ENA-OWND01001707-OWND01001707.1-metagenome-genome-assembly--contig:-NODE-1707-length-12934-cov-7.638093_pt1 | contig 12934 bp, 15 predicted proteins | sample MGYA00245342_ERZ651119 | MGnify/ENA primary metagenome ERZ651119 (study PRJEB26857, sample SAMEA4031756) | metagenome | biome: human; feature: oral; material: saliva | place: Philippines | collected 2014...
CCATATTTTCCCCGGAGGGATATTTGGAAAGCCAATTGAGGACTAGGTTCTAGGGCCCACAGGAAGTTTCTTGTGTGCTCCTTTCTTCCTGCTGGTCTCGCTCACAACGGGCCCTAGAATCTAGCCCTCAATTGGCCCCAAACGCCCTCTATCTAAGGAGCAACTATGGGTAAAAGGGCCGCAACACCCTCTAAACCCGCTCGAACTGTGGAACAACGAGAGGCGCAGATGATCAATCTAGCGCTTGAGCTCGCTGAGAAGCAGCTTCGGGAGGGTACAGCACCGGCAACCACGGTGAACCACTACCTCAAGCTCGCCTCCACAAGAGAACAGCTGGAGGTAGAGAAGCTGAGGAACGAAACAGCACTCCTCGAGGCAAAGAAGACGGCGCTCGTCAGCGCTGAGCAAGCCGAGAAGATTGCCAAAGAAGCCATCGAAGCCTTCCGTACATACTCTGGAGCGGGAGATGTTACGAACGTATACTGAACTGGCGCGCCTCGAGACCTTTGAGGAGCGGTTTGACTACCTGGCTCTCACCGGGCAAGTCGGTACAGCCACGTTTGGCTTTGATCGTTACCTGAACCAGCGATTCTACTCTTCTGTTGAGTGGAAGAAGGTCAGGAACTTTGTTCTGGCTCGAGATGAGGCCTGTGACCTCGGGATCGAGGGTCTTGACATCAGATACATGCCGCTAATCCACCACATGAATCCGATTCAGCCCAGAGATCTCGAGGAATTCAATCCAGACATCCTCGAGCCAGAGTTTCTCATCACGACAACCAAGAATACCCACAACGCGATACACTTCGGAGACCGATCGAGGTTGACACCACGAGTTGTTGAGCGTCGACCGAATGATCAAGCTCCCTGGAGGATCTAATGGGAACCATTCTTGAAGATACAAAGAAGGCAATCGGCATCATGCCGGGATATGATGTCTTCGACGATCAGATCCTCATGCACATCAACACTGCACGGATGGATCTCGCACAATTGGGGCCAAAATGCGATACCCCGATTGAGAAAGATACCGCTTGGACCGTCTTTGATTCAATCGACGACGAGGCGGCCATCAAGTCTTACATCGCCATGAAGGTTAAGCTGTTCTTCGACCCACCGTCGAACTCCTTCTTGGTATCGGCCTATCAGAAGCTGATCGAGGAGGCAGCATGGCGACTGATCTATCAGACCGAGGGGAAGCAGAGGTAGAAGACCTCATTCACCACGGCGTAAAAGGCCAGAAATGGGGTGTCATCCGCAAGAAGGCTAGCGCTGGTCGGAAGGCCACCATCAAGGCTATCCAGAAGAGCGGGCGATTCACTGCCAACGCCACCAAGACAACCATCAAGACTGCTCGAACTGGGGCAGCTAAGGTACAGAAGGCTAAGCAGGCTCATGACCAGCGAGTCGCCGGAAAGAAGCAGGCAAAGGCTGACGCTAAGGCCCGAAAGAAGTTCGCAAACCGCGGCTATAAGAAGATCAGCGACACAGAGCTCCAGTCCCGAATTAAGCGGCTGGAGCAAGAGAAACGCTATCGGGAGCTCAAGGCCGATCGCCACCTGGTTCGAGGTCGTGAGGTCACTCGGTCGATCCTCGAGAACTCTCTGACCAAGGCTGGGACGTACGCCGGTACGAAGCTCATGAAGTCTGCATTTGGCAATGCATTCGAGGGCGCTACCGGCGGTAAGGCGGGCAAGAAGGCTGCAGCAGAGAACATTAAGAAGGCTGCTGAGAAGGCACAAGAAGCTGCTCAAGCAGCGGCAGTCGTCGCTGAAGAGGCGAAGGTGGCATATAAGTCTACCGGCGGCCCTGATCGAAAGAAGCTCCCGCAGTCTTCTAAGCCAAAGTCATACAAGCAGACTAAGCCCTCCCCCAAGAAGAAGCGCTACCCGCGCAACCCTGGGAGCACAGCTAAGTAATGCTCTCGAACACCGCAGTACCAAAATACTACGGGCAGTTTCGAGACGCAGTCGTCCGAGGCGAGATTCCGGTATGCGAAGAAATCTCATGCGAGATGAATCGCATCGATGCTCTTATCGCAAACCCGGAATACTACTACGATGACAAGGCTGTAGAGGGCTTTATCGCTTACTGCGAGAACGAGCTCACACTGTCCGATGGAGCCGACCTCCATTTGCTCGACAGCTTCAAGCTCTGGGCCGAACAGCTCCTTGGCTGGTACTACTTCGAGGATCGTCAGGTCTTCGTCCCATATGAGGACGGAGTAGGCGGTCGATACGAGACCAAAACAGTAAAGAAGCGCCTAACAATCAAGCAATATCTGATCGTTGCTCGTGGAGCGGCGAAGTCGATGTACATGTCGCTCATCCAGAACTACTTCATGGTGATTGACACCACTACGACGCATCAGATCGCTACGGCTCCGACCATGAAGCAGGCTGAAGAGGTGATGGGTCCATTCAGGACCGCTATTACCAGAGCCCGAGGTCCGCTGTATAAGTTCCTGACTGAGGGATCCATTCAAAATACAACTGGTGCGAGGGCTAACCGCCAGAAGCTGGTTGCTACGAAGAAAGGTGTGGAGAACTTCCTCACCGGATCCCTTCTCGAGGTTCGACCTATGTCTATCGACAAGCTCCAGGGTCTTCGACCCAAGGTTTGCACGGTGGATGAGTGGCTTTCCGGCGACATCCGCGAGGACGTGGTCGGTGCGCTTGAACAGGGTGCCTCGAAGATCGATGACCCGGTCATTCTGGCCGTCTCATCCGAGGGAACCATCCGCAATGCGGTGGGCGACACCATGAAGATGGAGTTGCTCAAAATCCTGAAGGGTGAATACATCGCCCCTCACATCTCAATCTTCTACTACCGCCTTGATGACATCAAGGAAGTAGCAGATCCTGCTATGTGGGTGAAAGCCCAGCCGAACATCGGCATTACTGTCTCTTATGATCGGTACCAGCAGGACGTCGAGCGAATGGAACAAGCCCCAGCCGCTCGCAATGACATCCTCGCCAAGAGGTTCGGAATCCCCATGGAGGGATACACCTACTTCTTCACCTACGAGGAGACAATCCCGCACAGGAAGAACACCTTCTGGAACATGCAGTGCGCTATGGGCGCCGACTTGTCCCAGGGTGATGACTTCTGTGCATTCACCTTCCTGTTCCCACTCCGAAATCAGGCTTTCGGCGTAAAGACTCTGGCATACATCTCTGAGCTGACGCTCATGAAGCTGCCGGGCGCTCTACGCCAGAAGTATGACGAGTTCATCCAAGAAGGAAGCCTCCGAGTCATGGAGGGTACTGTCCTGGATATGATGGAGGTCTATGAAGATCTAGACCAGTACATCGACGAACAGAAGTACGACGTTTCGGCGTTTGGGTTTGACCCATACAATGCCAAGGAGTTCGTAACTAGGTGGGAGCAGGAGAACGGACCGTACGGTATCGAGAAGGTAATCCAGGGCGCTAGGACTGAATCGGTCCCCCTCGGGGAGCTGAAGAAGCTGGCCTCGGAGCGCCTTCTCATCTTCGACCAGGAACTCATGTCCTTCACCATGGGGAACTGCGTGACTCTCGAGGATACCAACGGAAACCGGAAGCTACTGAAGAAGCGCTCGGAAGAGAAGATCGACTCAGTGGCTGCTCTGATGGATGCCTTCGTGGCATACAAGATCAACAAGGAGGCATTCGAATGAGCGAGGAGGTGAAATGGGTCTTAGTGATCGACTAGCTCACGCATGGAATGCATTTTCAAAATCCCCAGACAAGAAGAACTTCACACCGGAGTACGGTTCGTGGACATTCGGTAATCCAAACCTGAATTACCGTCCTGTCGTCGGCGACCAGACAATCGTCACGAGCATCTACAACCAGATCGCTATTGATGTATCGAATGTTCCCATTCGGCACGTCAAGACTGACGATAACGGCAACCTCAAGAGCTACTACCGTAGTTACCTTGACGACTGCCTGTCTCTGAGCGCCAACATTGACCAGACCGGCCAGGGTTTCTTCCAGGATTTGGTACTCACGCTCTTCGAAGAGGGCGCTGTAGCGATCGTTCCAGTAGATACAGATGTCAGCCCAGATTTGACTCAGGGCTACGACATCAAGTCTATGCGAGTCGGCACAATCCTGAACTGGTATCCTCGCCACGTTCGAGTTGAGGTATATAATGACCAGACTGGACAGCGAGAACAGCTGACTCTTGAGAAGGAGTTTGTTGCGGTTGTACAGAATCCTCTATACAGTGTGATGAATGCCCCGAGCTCTACTCTTCAGCGACTGACTCAGAAGTTGCATCTGCTGGATGCCATCGATAAGCAGTCGGGATCCGGTAAGCTGGACATCATCATTCAGCTTCCGTACGTCGTTAAGACAGAGCTGAAGAAGCAGCAGGCTGAGGCACGCCGTAAGGCGATTGAGGAACAGCTCGCTGGGTCGCAGTATGGTATCGCTTACACCGATGGTGCAGAGCGAATCACTCAGCTGAACCGACCTTCCGAGAACAACCTCATGAGTCAGATTCAGTGGCTCACCACCCAGCTGTATAACCAACTCGGAATGACTGAGGATGTCTTCACCGGCAAGGCTGATGCTCGACAGATGCTGAACTACCAGAACCGAACGGTTCGTCCAGTTCTGAAGGCGATCACGGATGCCATCACCAGGACTTTCCTCACCAAGACTGCCCGAACGCAGCGTCAGCGGATCATGGCGATCGAGGATCCGTTCCTCAACGTCCCGCTGGAGGAGATGTCCAAGCTGGTTGACTCAGTCAAGCGTAACGAGATTGGTACAGCCAATGAGCTTCGACCGAAGTTCGGCTGGGCCCAGTCCGAAGATGAGACGGCAAACCAGTTGGTGAACTCCAACATCAATCCGATGGGCGAGGAACAGCCGCCTGGCGAAGAGCTGGTCGACGAAGTCCCTGCATCGGAGGTACCAATTTCCGAACTGATGGAGAGTAGTCAAAATGGCAGTTAAGTGCGATTTCTCTGGCTACGCCACGAAGAACGATGTTCGGTGCTCGGATAACAAGGTCATCCGACACGGGGCATTCGCGGCGTATGATGGGAAGACTGTACCTCTGGTCTGGCAACACAAGCACGGTGACGTCGAGAACGTCCTCGGGCATGCCGACCTGGAGGTTCGTGAGGACGGCGTCTACGCCTACGCCCACCTCAACAACACCGATCGTGGCCGGACCGCTCGAGAGATGGTCAAGAACGGCGACATCAAGGCGATGAGCATCTATGCTACTCACGTTCGGGCTCGGGGCAACGACGTTGTCCACGGCGAGCTCGTCGAGGTGAGCCTGGTGCTCCGCGGCGCTAACCCTGGTGCCCTCATCGACCAGGTCTCCATCGAGCATGGCGACGACGGCGATGAGATCGAGGCTGTCATCTATACGGATGCACAGCTGGACTTCGTCTCGCACGGTGATGATGTCGAGGACGAGGATGAGGACTTCGAGGCGGAGGAGACGGACGACGTCGAGCACGCTGAGGAGGAGCCGGAGGCCGATGAGGCTGAGGGCGACGAGGATGACCCCACGCTCGGGGAGATCTTCGAAGGGATGACAGAGGAGCAGAAGACGGCGGTTTATGCCATCGTCGGACAGCTCGTCGATTCCGTAGATGAAGAGGCGGAGGAGTCTGAGACCGAAGAGGCCGAGGACACCGCCCATTCCGACACAACTGAGGATACTATGGCTCACAAGAACGTGTTTGAGGGCTCCGCTACCACCGAGGAGCTCCCCGTCCTGACTCACGCCCAGGTCGAGACCATCTTCGAGGACGCTCGCTCCAGCGGCTCCCTGAAGCAGGCCATCCTGGCCCACGCCGACGCTTACGGCATCAAGCAGATCGAGACCCTCTTCCCGGAGGCCAAGGATCTGTGGAACCAGCCGGAGTTTATCAAGCGCAAGACCGATTGGGTTAACTCTGTTGTCGGCGCTGCCAAGCACTCGCCCTTCTCCCGCATTCGCACCCGCTTCGCCGACATCACCGCCGACGAGGCCCGTGCCCGGGGTTACATTAAGGGCAATAAGAAGGAAGACGAGGTCTTCACGTTGCTGCAGCGTGTTACCTCGCCGACCACCATCTATAAGAAGCAGAGGTTGGATAGGGATGACATTCTGGACATCACTGACTTTGATGTCGTCTCTTACATCCGCGGCGAGATGAAGATCATGCTCGAGGAGGAGCTCGGTCGAGCCGTCCTCATCGGTGATGGTCGCCAGGCCGCCTCTAAGGACAAGATCAAGGAGGACTGCATCCGCCCGATCTACAAGGAGGACAGCCTCTACGCTCCTCGCGTTGTCCTGGCCAAGGAGACTTCTGTCGACGACATCCTGGACTCCATGGTTCGCGCCCTGGATGACTATGACGGTGCTGGTAACCCCACCTGGTTCGCAGAGCCGCGTCTCGTTACTGAGATGCTGCTGCTCAAGGACAAGATGGGTCACCGTCAGTTCCGTACGGTGAACGAGCTTGCCGACTACATCGGTGTCTCAAAGATCGTCAAGGTCCCGCTGATGAAGGGTCTGAAGCGCACCTCTGCCAAGAATGGCGAGCTTGAGGCTCTCGGTATCATCGTCAATATGTCCGATTACACCATTGGTGCGGACAAGGGTGGGCAGCTCTTCGCTGCCGAGGACTTCGACATTAGCTTCAACCAGTACCACTACCTGCTGGAGACCCGTCTCTCCGGTGCGCTGACTCACCCGAAGTCGGCCATCATCGTTGAGCGTAAGACCGAGACTGGTAACGTCGTCGCGGAGCCGTGATAGATGGCCAAATTCTTCGGTGAGATAGGATTTGTAACTCAGGTCCAGACCGAGCCGGGAATTTGGGAAGATAAACCAATCGAGAAGCAGTACTATGGTGACGTCTTCCGGGAAGCACGCCGCCTTGGTAGCAGCGATGAGATTCTGGGGAGTATCAACCTCAGTAACCAGATCAGCATTATCGCTGACGGATTTCTAACGGATAACATCCAGAATCTCAAGTACGTTCGCTGGATGGGGGGACTTTGGAAGATCTCTTATGTGGAGCTGAAGTTCCCCCGTCTGGTTCTCGAGTTGACGGGGGTGTATAATGGACCGACGGCTAGCTCTCCATGAGAAGCTGGTAGAGATCCTCGGGTCTGATAAGGTCTATTATCAGCCACTCCCGTCGCTTAAGCTCTCGTATCCGTGCATCGTATACGAGCGGCATCCGGGTGATCCGATGTACGCGGACAACCTCAAGTATATCAAAGCGAACCGGTTCCAGGTTACTCTGATCGCCCGGCATCCCGAGGACCCGACACGAACGAAGATTGAGGACCTTTTGTTTAGCCGCCATGAGTCCCGACTCGTAGCGGACAACCTCTATCACGACATCTTCGACGTCTACTATTAGGAGTTAACATGGCTGCACTTGTCTGGGACAAGACTGGTGAGCGCCGTATTGAGACTGGTGTCGACCACTGTGCGCTGTACGTGTACGACCCGGCTCAGAAAACCTACGGCAAGGGCGTTGCTTGGAATGGTATCACCGCCATTTCTGAGAAGCCCGAGGGCGCTGAGGCTACTGACCTCTACGCCGACAACATTCTGTACCTCTCGATGCTCTCGGCTGAGAAGCTGAAGGCCACCATCGAGGCCTACACTTACCCCGACGAGTTCGAGCAGTGTGACGGTTCCGCCACGCTGATGAAGGGCATCAAGATCGGTCAGCAGGACCGACTGGCTTTCGGTCTCGTCTACCGTACCAAGATTGGTGACGACGTGGCTGGTCAGGACAAGGGCTACAAGCTCCACATCCTGTACGGCTGCAAGGCTTCTCCTTCCGAGAAGGGCTACAAGACCGTCAACGACTCTCCCGAGGCGATCTCCTTCTCTTGGGAGCTGTCCACCACTCCGGTCAACGTGTCCGGTGCCAAGCCGACCTCGCTGCTGACCATCTCGTCTCTCGATGTCGACGCCAATAAGCTGAAGGCCCTCGAGGCCAAGCTGTTCGGATCTGACGCTGGTCAGGGTGGAGCAGCGGCCACTGAGCCCAAGCTGCTCCTGCCCGACGATATCAAGGCCCACTTCGCAGGCTGATATACCACACCGGGGGCTCAGAGACCTAGACTCCTGGGCCCTCGGTGCCTGCAATGCTTATAGTTTCTATCCCGGATCTCGACGGGTTCAACGAGGAGACAGGCACCTTTGTCTCTATGCCTGGCGGAATCCTGCACTTGGAGCACAACCTGGTCGCGCTGTCAAAATGGGAGTCAATCACCCATAAACACCTCATCGGTAACGACAAAGTTACTCCTGAGGAGATGGCCCTCTACATCAAGTGTATGATCACGGATGAAGAGTATGACCCGTCGCTCCTGGATAGGATCCCCCCATCAGAGGTCGATCGTATTAGCGCCTACATGGCCGACACGATGACCGCAACCACCATCCGCGAGACGGGTGGGGAATCCGGATCTGGAGAGTACACATCCTCCGAACTAATCTACTACTGGATGATTGCTTGTCAGATCCCATTCGAGTGCGAGAACTGGCACATCAACCGACTACTCACTCTCATTCGGGTATGCAACCAAAAGAACCAGCCCGATAAGAAGATGTCCCAGTCCGAGATTATGGAACGGAACCGGGAACTCAACAGGGCCAGGCGAGCTAAGCTTGGCACGAAGGGATAACAATGATCAGTCACGAGGACATTCCCGAGGAGGCGCTTGCTCCGCAGGCCCACATCGGAACTGATCCCATGGAGGACAAGGAGATTCACGTCTCCCAGACTACTGAGGTGATGAAGTGAGCGTCGCAGACAACGTACTCGCTCGCGCCGCAGCGAGGATTGGTTACTATGCACCAGACGACCCTCAGCCCGGATCCGAAGCTGGCCGATACTGGGCAGCTCGAACTGGTCAGCAGTGGCTTGCTGGACCGTCCGACTCTGTTTGGTGGTGTATGCTCTTCGTCAGCATGTGTCTGGACGAGTGCGGGCAGATTGACGCTATTGGAGGGTTCTCCTTTAACACTGACTACACCGTCAACAAGGTCCGCCAGCACCCTGACGCTTACTTCGTATCGGTTTACGACGCCCAGCCAGGCGATGTCGTCATCTACGACTGGGACGGCGGCGGCACGGACCACGTGGGCTTCGTCGAGAAGAACCTTGGCGGCGGCACGCTCCAGACGATTGAGGGGAACACCTCGTCTGGCAGCTATGGCTCTCAGTCTGCGGGGAACGGTGTTTGGCGGCGTGTCCGCAATCAGTCGATCGCTTATGTGATCCGTCCAGCGTATACTGACTCTCCGAGCAACACGGCTCCTGCTGGGCCCGCCGACATTCGTGCTCTGCAGCGGGCTGTTCGTGCAACCCCCGACAACGTCGCCGGTCCGAATACTCGGTCCCGTTGCTACGCTCTTGCCGCGGCTTCCGAGTGGGGCGGAAAGACCTTCCCCTTCGGCGTGGCCTTCGCGCAGTCCGTGGTCGGTACTGAGCAGGACGGGATCTGGGGCGAGGCTTCTGAGGAGGCCCACGATGCAACTGTCGAGGCCGTCCAGGCAGCTGTCGGCGCTGAGGTCGATGGTGTCTATGGCGCCGAGACAAACACCAAGGTGAATGCCCTGCTTGACAGGGCCGAGCAGCCGTAGGAGGCTCAAAATGGCAGCGCCATACTGTACTTTAACGGGGATTATCCCCGGAGGAGAGAATGGTCGGGCTACTGTCCGAATCATTCCTGACGTAAAGGGTGCTACGGCTACCGTGGACGGTGCCGCAGTATCTATGCGCGAGATCGTGGTTCGGACAGACCAAGCTGGCGCTGTCAACATCGAGGTGCTTGCTCCGGGTACTGGCGTTAGCCCCGCCGGTTCCTGGACGCACACCATCTTCATCGACTCGCCCACATTCGACATCGTCAAGCACGTATCGCTTTCTCAGGGCGCTTCGATCGACATCATGACAGCAGAGCCTGAGGCTGAGATCTCACCGCTTCCGTTCGGCGGTGGAGGTGGCGGAGGGGGAACTCCTACTCCACCCCCAAATCTTACGCCATACCTGAAGAAGACTGAGGCAGAGACAACCTACAGCAAGAAGTCTGAGGTACAGGCACTAGCTAAGGAACAATCCCCATTCAAGAATGGGGAGCGATACTACTCGCCTATAACCTATTTCTGGCCGGACTACTATAAAGACGGAAAGCCGGGCCAAGTCTCAAAATGGGCTGAGACGCTTAAGTTCCGGGACAACCTCGGATATGTCATCCTTAACCGCAATAGTGGTGACTGGGAGGCGCAGGAAGTTGACTTCCAGAAGCAGGGTGAGCTGGCTCTTGGTGCTGGGGCCAAGAAGGTCCTGTTCTACATCAAGACTCAGTACGGCGCAGCGATCCACCCTGATGATGAGGAGAATCGAGGTATTCCGAACGCAGCCAAGTTCACCAAGGAGTACATCCTTGAGCAGCTGAAGCGAGCAAAGCATTGGTATGGCGATCTTGTCCAGGGGGTCCTCCTTGATGAGGTCATTAACGGATGGGATGCTCGTAAGGATCGCATTCCGTGGTACAAGGATCTCATCGATACGATCCGCCGTGAGAACGGATTGGACTTCGTGATCGCCATCAATACCGGATCCAACATCTCTCAGGAGGTGTGCGATCTAGACTTCGACGTCTGTATGATGTTCGAAGGGACGGCAACCAAGTTCCTCGAGGAGAATCCCACTTCGTCGATCCTCCCGGACCACATGAAGGCTTATCCATCCACTCGATGGTGGGCAGTGGTTCACTCGGTGACGTCTGACAACTACCAGAAGGTATTTGACAAGGCGGACAACCTCGCCATCAGCCACCTCTATGTCACAGACGGATTCCTTGTCGAGGATCCTCAAAATGGTGGCCAGTGGCACCCAGTTGGTAACCCGTACGAGAACCCTCCGGGTGCTGAGATCCGAGAGCTGATCATCCCGTGGCTCAAGGGGTACCTGAAGCTCAAGCTGAAGGTCGATAACCTGAAGATCCCTGAGGTCCCGAAGATGATTGTTCTCGGACCTGATGATCCAGTTCCCGCTGGGACTCCGTCCGGGACGGTGATTGTTAGGCGGGCCAAGTAATGGCTAGTGTATTCCCAGTAATTGGATCTTGGTGGGGAGGTAATGGCGCTCGAATAGGTGACGGGCGTCTGATCCGAAAGGGATCCAGCTCCACCCCATTCGAGAGTGCTGCCTATACCGTCGGTGATCGTAAGTGGACGGTCGAGATAACGTATACGGCGGATAGAGATACCCAGCTCGCCATGAGAGCGAACTGGTTCCAGGCAGGTAAGCAGAAGACCGATAAACAGGACTTCATCACCACCTGGAATATCCGGGGCGGTACTAATGCGGCGATCAAGTTCGACTTCGAGCTTCCAAATAACGCCTATCCAATGTGGACGCCATCCATTGCGGTTCCGGGTACGGCTCAAGACATTACTATCCATAACTTCAACGTCTATGAGACGCCTAAGCCAGGATTGCATGTCCATTTAGCTACTGGTAGCGGATCTGAGGCTAATGGTTTTGGTACTACTTCACTACGAAGTACCGGTGCTGAGATCGGCGACCTTATAGTTGTATTCTATGCTTCACAGTTTGGAGACACCAAAGCCAGACCTCCTGCTGGCTGGGATTTCCAATACAACCGTGACGCCGGTGGGCGATCTGGGTATGTAGCTGTAAAACGGGCTACAAAAGCTGATCTTGATGACGACTTCAAGTTCAATAGTGATGTCGCCACCAATGCTAGAGAGAACTTTGTCTTATTCTCGATCGGCGGGGTATCCAAGTATAAGATACATACCTGGCAACCAGGTATTCCCACTCTCGATAAAACCAAGAAAAATCTAGTAGCCGTACAATATCACGCACCATCTTCTCGAGATGAACCAGTATGGTATCCCCCAGGTACCGACCCAATCGCTAGAGGCGGTAAGCGTAACCTAGGATCCTCATGGTCGATGACCATCGGGGCACTGGCTTCTTCAGTTAAGGACTCGTATGGCGCTAAGGCTTATGCCTGGGTAGAACTTGAGGAAGAGAATCCAGAACCTCCAGCTGTAGTCGTACCTGGCATAGAGATTACCGATTCTGGAAATTCCAATCCGGTATTCGTATATTGGAATGGGAAACTACAGCCGTCTACCATGCGTGCTGTACCAAGAGGATACTCCGATATACACACCATGATGGACACTCGCGGCTTCCTGATCGCCCACCGAGGCGGATCTGTCAGCTGGCCTGAGGCTTCGATCCGGGCATATACAAACGCGGTTATGTTCGGAGCAGGGGCTTTGGAGGTCTCATGTCAGAAGACAAAGGATGGAGTCTGGTTCCTGAACCACGATCGCACCCTCCAGCGTGTGGATAAGACGGCTCCAGATACCCCAGTCACCGAGATGACATGGGTGGACATCCAGAAGTACCATACCATCGGAGAACCATTCATGACTGTCGAGGAGTACTTCGCCGCCTATGGGTCCAGTCACATCACTGTCCTGGATCCGAAGTACTCGGCTACTGAGTGGCAAGATCTAAAGAAGTTCTTCCCGACTGATGCCCATGGGCGAATCATCTGGAAGTTCTCAATCGATGCTGGATGGCTTGCTAACCAGTGGAAGGCCGATGGTTGGAAGTGCTGGGGATACTCGTATCCAGATCAGGTAACTGATGGCCGGATCAACGAGTGGTACAAGCCATGGGACTACATCGGTATGTCCTTCGATGCCAGCGATGAGGTTTGGAACCGAACTACCGGACTCGGCAAGCCGGTATGGGGGCACATCTGCCCAACCCGAGACGCCTATGACCAGGCTATGGCCAAGGGCGCCATCGGATGTATGGTCTCTGGAGTGGCCAACATCTACTCCGAATCTCTAGTCTAGGAGAATCATGATTACGATCGAGAGCCAGGGAGACTGGAAACTCACCAGGAAT
>ENA-OWND01001708-OWND01001708.1-metagenome-genome-assembly--contig:-NODE-1708-length-12927-cov-13.440103_pt1 | contig 12927 bp, 10 predicted proteins | sample MGYA00245342_ERZ651119 | MGnify/ENA primary metagenome ERZ651119 (study PRJEB26857, sample SAMEA4031756) | metagenome | biome: human; feature: oral; material: saliva | place: Philippines | collected 2014...
GTAGACACCTGCACTACGGCTCGTCCATGAATGACTGCCTGCAAGCGGCCCATATATAGCTGTTGGCGTGACTCATCAGAGCCGACAAAAGAAGCATTATTGGTGGGAATATATAGGGCCTGCCCGCCCTGGTGTACCCCGGCGCGCAGCTCATTGTCATAAGCCACCTCGAAACAGATCCCCACCGCCAGCTTAGCTTTACGCCCATCGCGAGTAGTGAAAGTCAAAGTGTGTGAGCCACTGCCCGCGCGCATATCGGTGCTAATGCGGTCAACCTGTTTGGTGATTTTACGTAAAGTGCCCCGCCAGGGCACATACTCCCCAAAAGGTACCGGATGGTGTTTACGGTAAATTTCTCCCGCCCCATCAGCCCCATTCCAAACGATCATGTCGTTATAGCGGCTGGAGGCGCCGTCGTCGTAAAGCACACCACCAACCACAATCGGGGCCTTAATATCCTCACTGGCCTGTGTAACCACGGCGGCCACCTGCGGGTAAGAGCGCGGGTCTAAATCAGCCGAATTTTCCGGCCACAACACCACATCTACCCCACCGGCGCCAACCTCGCCCTGTAGCTTGCGCGTGCCCGCCACATGCTGGCCAGTTACCAGCATTTCTCGGCTAAAAGCCTGGCTGGGATCCTTACCGGGGATACTTCCCTGCACCGCCCCCACCCGCAGTGTGCCCGCCTGGGCAGCGGTCGGTAGCTCAATAAAAGTAGGCCCCAGCACTAGCAAAGCCGCTAAAGCCAGCGCCGTTACTGCCTTCTCCAGGCGAAAACGCAACAAGCTCACCAGCCCCAAAGCGCCCAGCGCCCCCAGCAAAGCCACCACAAACGTTAAGCCACTAGAACCCAGCCAGCTAGCTAACGGCAGCAGGGGCGAATAAATCTGCGACTGCGCCAGGCGTGCCCACGCAAAACCACCCAGCGGCCAGCTAGAACGCAGCTGCTCACAGCCGGCAAACAAGAACGCAAAAATCGCGGCGCCACTAAGCAGATGCTCACGCACCCAGGCCGTGCCACTAACTGCCGCCCACAGCCAAGCAAACAGCGCTAAATACAGTGACTCAAAAATAGTTAACGCCACCCAGCCCAGCGGATTACCCATAGACACCTGGGTGAACTGAAACAAGGGGGCAAACAAGCCAACTGCGTAGCAAAAACCTAGGCGGAAGCTACCGGCGCGCTCGCGGGTAAGCAGGTACAGCGCCCCCACGCCGCCAATAGGCACCGCCCACACAGGCGTGTAAAAAAACTTGGCAACTACTAGCCCCAGGGCCAAAGCCAAAACACACAAAGCCAAAAAATGCTTTGCCCCACCCGGAGCAGCTAAGCCAGGCAAGCTTATACGTTTGACCACGCCACTACTCCCCTATTCAAGCCGGCCTCCAAACGCACCAGGTCAGTTACCGCAATATTCTCCAGCTGCCCATCCAAAGCCAAAGAACGCATTTGGCGCACCAGATCCAAAAGCTGCTTGCACCAGCGCACAAAATCGCCAGCGCCCATCTCGCTTAGAGCCAGGACATCTTTAAGATCTGCTCCGTTCACCCAATCGTTAATAGCCTCAGCTAAATCCCATTGGGCATCCCCACTGCGCGCCAGCTCCACTGCCAGTTCCTGCACATGAATTCGCTCGGCCTGATCAGTGGTTTTACGTAGGGCTTTACCTAAAGTACCGTCACTAAAAGCCACCTTGGAACCAATACGCGGCTCAAACACGCAGCTAGAGGCCACCCCCGCTAGCTGTGCGGGAGACAGATTAGCCCACACCCCATTAACCAGGCACTGGGCCACCAGTAGATCACGTTCAGCATAAATACGCGCCAGCAACTTACCGCGCGCAGTTGGGCGCAGCTGGTCTGCTTCACGCTCCAGGTAGCCAAAATGCTCTAGAACCTTGCACACCGCCTCAAAAGTGCGGGCGATAGAAGAAGTACGCGCATGCACGCGGGCACTAATGCGGTCAGCTTCCCTTTGCGCCTTAGCCCATTTACGCCCCACCACCGCATGTTCCTCACGGTGCGGGCAGCTGTGACAAGGATGCTCACGTAGCTGACTGCGCAACTGGTCAAGGCGTACGCGTAGCTGCTTGGTGCGCGCGGACTGCTTAGCGCGTAGCTTCGCGGGTTTCAAATCCCCGCCCGCCACCATCTGCGATAGGCGCGCGGCAGTTTTCTTAAGGGCGCTATGGTTACGCGCCCCCACGCTGTGACCAAGCTGCATTTTGCCCAGCACCACCGCCGGGCCTTTAAGCTCAAGAGGGGTAAGTACCTGCACCTTAGCGGTCTCATCCACAATGCTCAGCAGCGGCAAGCCCGCCGCGTCCTGGCGCCGCTCCAGCACCACCGCATGGCGCGAACGACGCCCCACGCGTAGCAAAATCACATCCCCACGCTTCAAGGCGCGCATTTGGGAGGTTAAATAGCGAGTTTCATCAGCGCTAATAAGCTGTTTGAGCTCTTTATCGCCGGACGAAATATCCAGCAGTAGCTGCGCATAGCTGATGTAGTCCCCATGTGAGCAGCGCATTTGCGAGCTGAGATTATCGGCTTTGGCACGGGCTTTACGGGCGCTCGCGGCTAGTTCCACTACCGCCCGGTCAGCTTGGAACTGGGCGAAAGATGACTCCAAAATGTCGCGAGCCACATTGTAGTTGGTGCGCGAGAGCAGGTTAACCGCCATATTGTAGTTAGGCGTGAAAGCGCTTTTGAGTGGGTAGGAGCGTTTGGAGGCCAGCGAGGCCACGGTTTGGGCTTCTACCTGCCCGGCTCCCAGCACGACGGCGTAACCGATACTGTCAATGCCGCGCCTACCAGCTCGCCCAGTTAGCTGAGTGTACTGGCCGGGGGTGAGTTGGTTATGGGCTTGGCCGTCCCATTTACGTAAAGATTCCAGCACCACTGTGCGCGCGGGCATATTAACCCCCAGGGCCAGGGTTTCGGTGGCATAAACCACCTTAACTAGGCCTTGGGTAAAGAGCTGCTCAACAGTTTCTTTAAAAGCCGTAAGCATTCCGGCGTGGTGGGCAGCAATGCCGTGTTCTAGGGCGCTAGCCCAGCTGTAAAAACCCACAGCGGCCAGATCCGCGCCAGAAAGCTGGGCGGTATTGGCTTGAATAATCCTCCTGATCTGCTGTGCTTCTTCAGCAGTGGTCAGGTTTATGCCTGCATTCATGGCTTGGGAAACAGCTTCTTCACAGCCGTTGCGGGAAAACACGAATACGATTGCCGGCAGCATATGGGCTTTGTGCAGCGTCTCAATCACCACTGAGCGACGCGGCGGGGTAAGTGAAGGTGGGGCTGGGAAGCGTCCAGGGCGAGGTGGGCGCTTATAGCCGCCTTGAGCGCGCCGGGCTCGGTGCAAGGCGCTGGTTAGATCGCGGTTAATGACGGCGCCGCTATCTGTATCCTCATGGCTGTAGAGCGGAAATAGTTTACGCCCCACCATCATGAACTGCTTAAGCGGCACTGGACGATGCTCACTAACAATTACCTGACAGTGTCCACGAACTTCTTCTAGCCACTGACCAAACTCTTCCGCATTTGAAACGGTTGCCGACAGGGCCACTACCTGCACGCTGGCCTCTAGGTGAATAATGGATTCTTCCCATACCGGCCCACGGAAACGGTCCGCTAGGTAGTGCACCTCATCCATCACCACATAGGCCAGGTTTTCCAAGTCCGCCGAGCCGGCGTAAAGCATGTTACGCAAAACCTCAGTAGTCATTACGACTATGGGTGCGTGGGGGTTGATGGAATTGTCTCCGGTTAAAAGGCCGACGACGTCGTGGCCGTAGCGGGTCACCAGGTCCAGGTATTTTTGGTTACTTAAAGCCTTAATGGGGGTGGTGTAGAAAGTTTTGCGTCCACTCATAAGCCCCAGGTAGACGGCAAACTCCCCCACCACGGTTTTACCAGCCCCGGTAGGGGCGGCCACCAGCACTGATTTGCCAGCCTCCAGGGCTCGGCAGCCTTCTAGCTGAAAATCATCAAGCGGAAAATCGTATTGCGCTTCAAAACGAGCCAGACGCGTAGCCTCGTGCTTAGCTAGGGCACGTGCGGCTGCATAGCGCTCAGCCGGAGAAGATCCCATTAGTTATTACTCCAGTTATCAACCAGCGTCAAAGCATCAGAAATTACTTCCAAGGTCACCGGGGCGCGGCCAAGGGGTTCACCATAGCCATAAAGCAGCGGTAAATCTGGGCCATCGATAGTCAGCGCGGTGGCATTAGTCATGTGCACTGCTGGGTGGTTTACGTGGGTGCCGGAAAAAATACGGGGGAACACTCGCAGCACCGTAAAGCGCGCCACCGGATCTACGCTCACCAAGGTGCCCTGACCATCAGTGGCGCTGGCCTGTGGGGCGATGTGCATGCCTCCGCCATAGTAGGAAGTGTTAGCGAAAGCCACCAGGTGCAAGCGCTGAGCAGGCAGCTTGACGCCGTCTAGGGTCAGCTCATAGTGGTAGCCCTTAAGCGTGGCAAATTCACGTACTGCTGCACGCACATACCTGCCCCGGTTGCGCGGCCAGTCATAGTTGTTAGCGCGCTGGTTAATAGCTGCATCCACACCAGCAGTTACCACGCTCAGCACCCAGCGTTGCCTGCGATCATCGGCTGCGAAGGTAGCTTTAATTAGATCAGTTTTAACTGTGTTTAGGGGCCCAGCTTTAAGGTTGTTTAGTAATCGATCGGCGCTGCGACGCCAGTCGGTAATACCAAAGTGACGGGCGCCGTCGTTACCGGTACCTGCCGGAATGATAGCCAAAGCCGCCTCTGTATCAGCCACCGCATCTAAGGCTAAGGTGACTGTGCCATCTCCCCCAGCTACTACCAGCAGGTCGTAGCTGCCTATTTCCAGGGAGCTTAGACGTGAAAGCGAATCCACCAGATTATCGCCGGTGACATCTATAAAATCGAAAGCTCCCAGACGCGTCGCATCATGCTCAAGCGCATTGAATTTACGCATCAGATAGCGGTAGGCGGCTAGGCCATTACCAGCACCAGCCGCCTTATTACCAAGTAGTACTATCCGCATTAGCTGTTGGCCGGTCCAATCTGCGCAGTGCTAGGGGTAGCCAGGGCAGCATCAAGGGCGGCGTCTTCTTCAGCCATACGCTTGGCGCGACGCTTGTCTCGCAGCATCGCAATACCGCAAGCCCCAAAGTAGAGCGCACAAATCGGTAGCGCCATAAAAATCATGGACCAAGGGTCAGGCAGTGGGTTAGCGATAGCCATGAAAATAAAGACAAAGACCACTGCGATACGCCAGCCACGCAGCATGGTCCGGCCCTTAATCAGACCCAGGTGGTTTAGCCCCACCATCATTTCAGGGAACAAGAAAGCCAAACCAAAGACCAGCAGCAGGCGGGTCACAAAAGACAGGTACTGGCTAGCATCCAGGTATCCGGTAGAAGAAGTCGGGATGAAACCGGTAAGCACATCCACAGCGTGAGGAATCAGCCAGATACCCAGCAGACAGCCACATATAAACAAAGCCAGCCCGGCTAGGCCGTAGCCCAGCGCCAGTAGCTTCTCTTTCGGCAGCAACCCTGGGGCAATAAACGCCCAAAACTGGTAGATCCACAAAGGAGCCGAGCCAACAAAGCCCGCCCACATAGATACACGCAGCTTGATATCGAAGGAAGATAGTACAGTCCCAAAGTTAACAGTGACATTGTGACCATGCGCGCGCGCCACTTCCAGCGGATTAGTCAGCACCGCAAAAGCCTGGTCGTAAAAGATCCAGGCCACGATGGTTCCAACTAACACACCCAGGGCAGCAATAATTAAACGGTTGCGTGCCTCGCGCAGGTGCGCCCCCAAAGACATGCGTGCTTCAGGGTTGTCCTTACGCTTACGTAGCTTAAAACGCTTCTTCTTGGGCGTGTCCTCAGCCACCTGTATTCCTTCTACAAAAATCGAAACCGCACTAAGTGTGCAGGGCAGACCCCACGGCCTACCCTGCACTTAGTCAGCTATGCGTCACTTAGCCTCGCCCTGCTGCTCAGGGGCGGCCTGAGGCTGGGAAGGCTGGGTGTAGTAGGTACCCTCCTGAGGAGCGATCTGTGCCTGCTTCTGTGCAGGGGCATCCTCCTCCTTGAGTTCCTTAACTTCCTTCTTAAGGACCTTCATCGACTTGCCGAGGCTACCGGCGATCTCCGGCAGCTTGTTGGCGCCGAACAGCAAAATCAACAAGACGATGATTACGATCCAGTGCCAGGGGCGAAATGCTCCCATAGTGAGCCTGCCTTCCAAAGACTTGGCATGAAAATTCATGTACGGACGGGGAAAGTTTACCGTTTTACCAGCCGATCCAAGAATCGGGGCCAGCCACAGCAAACCCATATACCTATTATCTTGCCACGAACCGGGCCAAATCACTTCTTTAGGCTCACGCTTTGAGCATAGTTAGCCCGGGCTTTAGCTGCGCGAACACTGACTTTTTCTAACAATGTGGCAGGTTCTACAGCTACCAGCTCACCGCTTGCGCGCAACACCACAGACTCTAGCCACGCCTGGGAACGGCCAATTATTTCTATGGTGATAGTGCCGTCTTGGTTATAAATAACCTGTTTAGGGCTAGCTACTTGTGTCAACCAAATTCCACTAGGCCGGATACGCAAAGTGACTGTTTTGGCTGTGCGACCCCAACTTTGGCCCCGGGCGCGACGGCGTTTGTCAGCTGAGGTGTTGGGTTCTGGGGCGCCTTTGCGTACCTGGCCGCCCAGGCTTAACGCGCTGATGCGTTCTAACCGGAAGCGGCGTTTAGCCCTGGCCCCATGACAGTAGCCCACCAACGTAAGCCGGGCGCCGTCGCTAACTAGCCACCAGGGGTCCACGTTGCGCTGGGAGCTAATCCCGGCGGCGTCAACGTAGCTGAGTTTTAGGGGGCGCCCAGTCATAAGGGCTTCTAGTACTGTGGCAAAAACTTGGCTTAGGGCCGCATTCATGGGGCCGGCCAGGTTTTTGGTTTCAGCGCTAGCGGCTGTTTCTAGCTTGGCTGCATCCGGGGTATTAGGGCTTAACTGCAGTAATTGGTTTAGCTGGCGGGCGTAACTTTGCCAGGGACCAGCTTCTAAAGCTGCCAGGGCCAAAGCCAAAACTTCGCGGTCAAGCTCATCTAGATGCAGCTGATTAGCTAATCCCCCAGCGTTACTGAGGGTTACTTTGCCCTCGCGTAAATCGGCAAAATCAAAATCTAGCCCCTGGCAGGGCACATGATCAGCGCCGGCTAGGCTCAAGCTAGCGATATCTTTACGGATCTGCTGCGAGCTAACCCCAAAGTGACTAGCTAAGCTGTCAAAGCTTTGCCCCGGGTGCGTTTTAACCCATTGCACCAGGGCTAACAGGCGGGCCACAACTATGGTGGTGGGCGGGTAGACCTTAGTGCTTTGGGGTTTTGTGGCGCTTACTCCCCCTTCATCGCGAGATGGAAGTTTAGGGTCTATGGTCTCTAGAGCCTGCAAACGGTTTAGCACTGCTTGGGCTAGGTCAGCCGGTTCAAGCACCAGGGCCTGCTCTGCTAAGGAGCTAAGCGTAGACACTAGTTGCAGCTGATCACTTGGGTGATAGTCAAGTAGGTAGCGGTCTTGACCCAGCGCCTTGGCATGGGCTTTTAACTGCCAGGCACTATTTGGCGCTAACCAAAGCTTAGCTTGACAGTGTCTAGTGTCTGGTGCTTGCACTGGGGCCGGCCCTTCAGAGTCAGGTAACTGCCGAGTATGAATCTGGCCCACTATGCGATCAACGCGAAAACGCCGGTAGGCCTGAGCTAGCTGATCAAAGCCATCAAAATACCAGCCCCCCTCAAGCACACTTAACTTAGCGCCCCACACCAGACGTTGGCGTGGGCTGCGATCATGCAGGCCCTGATAGGCAAATTCCAGTTGGGCGCCTCTAGTTAAGCCCTGCACTACCTCTTGGCTAAGCTCCGGGCCGGGCGTGGGCAGAGCCTTAAACACGCGGTTATATAAGGGGTAATAGGCCTTTAGTTTGGCTCGCACAATACTTAGCCGTGTACCAATAAAACCGCCACTAAACAGGTGCGTGGCTAGTTCCAGCGTCAGCAGCTGCGCTGGCGATAAATCTGGTAACTGTGGACAGTAGCCTGTGGGGGTAAGTAGGTAGCGTTTATGGGGATGCGTGTTGGTGGGGTTATCTACATCAACTTCAGAGTTGATTACTATTCCCAGTTCACGTAGCGTGGCGCGGTCGCGCTCAAATCTACGCACCTGTTTGCGCTCAACGCTGCTTTGGGTGGCCGCGTCATAGCCGCCCACCTGCCTAGTTATTTGCCGTAAGGTCAGTCCTCGCGGGTTGCCAGACAGCGCTAACAGCAGGTTAAGCACTCTCTCTTCAACACTGACTGGTTGGCTCATGCCTTTAGCCTACAGGTAGGCTACAGCCATGATGTGGCGTGATGGCGTAGTTGAGCAGCTGCATAGCACTTGGGGTGGTTGCGCTCTGGTTTGGGTGCGAATTGAGGCCGCCCCAGCTAATGCACGTGTTTATCTGCCCGGAGAAAAGGTAAAAGCACTGCTATATACGGACCTGTTTGGCCAGGCCCAGATCGGTGAGCGGGTGCGTATTGAGGTTTCTGCCTTAGCTCGCTCACTTGGTACAGGTGGGCACGCCATGGTTGGGGCCCGTCTGGACCAGCTCAACGACGACGTCGAACCGGCTGGCCACCTGGTTAAAGCCCGCTACATGCCTAACCAAAAGCTAGTTACCAGTGTTGATGAGCCAGGCACGGCCCACCACCAGCTATTAAACACTGAGCTAGACCTGGCAGGTGGCGCTGTGGTGGTGGCCGATCTGCATTCTGCTCTGCCGGCCATAATTGCTGGGGCACGCTGCCCGCTGGTAGATGAGGATCCGTCTCAAGCTCCGCTACCAAAAATCGCTTATGTTATGAGCGACGGCGCCGCGCTGCCACTGCCTTATTCGCGTAGCGTTTTTGGGTTAAAACAAGCCGGCTGGCTAGTTGGGAGCGTGGCCACGGGACAGTCTTGGGGTGGCGATTTAGAGGCTGTCTCACTACATAACGGCCTGCTAGCGGCGCGCCATGTGCTAGGCGCAGACATAATTGTGCTGACCCAGGGGCCAGGCAATTTGGGTAGTGACACGCCCTGGGGTTTTTCCGGGGTAGCTTGCGCCGATGCGCTTAACGCTGCTGCGGTGCTAGAGGGTGAGCCAATTGCCTCTTTGCGCGTGTCTCAGGCTGATGCGCGCGTGCGCCACCTGGGGATTTCACACCATTCTCTAACTGCCTATAGCCGCGCTACGCTGTGTAGCGCGCTTATTCCCGTGCCCGAGCTGGATGGGGAGTTTGGTGAACTGGTCAAATCTCAGGCCCGCCAGTTGGCACAGCCACGTGCACTAGGTCAGCCTCACCGCCTAGTTTCCGTTTCCTGCCAGGGTTTAGATGAGGCTTTGGCTACCAGCCCGGTAAAACTATCTACTATGGGCCGTGGCCTTGACCAAGACCGCGCTAGTTTCATTACAGCGGCAGCTGCTGGCCGGGCGGCGCGCGCACACTGGCTTAAAACTTTAGAATCATGACTTCACAGCTTAAACCCGTAAGAGTGCCCTTTTGGGGCCCACTAACCACCCAGGTGCACGGTATTTACCGCCGCGCCTTTCCACCAAATGAGCAAATTTCACTAACGTTTTTGCACATCTCCTCGCTGCGCCCAAATGTACAGTTTTTAGCATGGATTGACCCCAAACAGCCGACCTCTGTAGATGGAGTGCCTCGCGTGGTGGCCATGACTTACTCTCAGCGTGCTCATGGCTTGCTATACCTGGCGTTTTTGGCAGTAAATGATCAGCTACGCAGCGCTGGCTATGGCTCGCGTGTGCTTAACGCTATTTGTGAGCATAACCGTGACCTGCCAGTATTTTTAGAGATCGAGCCGGTAGATGATCCCCACGCCCCAAATCCACACCAGCGTCAGCGCCGACTGCGGTTTTATGAGAAGAACGGTTTTGAGCTAACCAATATGCTCACTGAAGAATCTGGGGACACCTATCGAGTGTTGCGCCGTGGAGCGAAGGCAGCAGAGGTTAGCCCTAAACAATTACAACGCGCCCTAAACTCTATGGGTTTAGGGATAGTGCGTTCACGCGTAACTACTGACTGAGGAAAACCGCTATGTTTGGCATTGCCCCCTCCTATCCAGCTATGCGTTTTACTTTAGCTTGTCAAAGTGAAAACGCTATTCAGTGCGTAATTAATGTGCTGGGAGCAAAGAAGTTTAGACTGGTAGACAATAAAATCGATCTACTACTAAAACAGCAGGGCTGGACTGGAGTAATCGTAGCTCAAGGCTCAAATGCTCGGGCCAACATAATTGACACGATAACTGATCCGGATTTATTTGGAATGGCTTCACTAGCGATGGTACCAATTAGTATCATCGCTCATGAGCGTCAGCGCGGCCAAACTGAGATTGCCTTAATAGCCAATAATTTTGCTGACGGCACGGAGCTATTTGTGGTACTTATTCCTAGCATTAGAAGTGATAGCTGGGTTGAATACAAGTTTTTTGCTAAGTGCATGAAAGCAGTAATTAGCTCACTACGTGAAGCTAATTTACTAACCTCTCCCCCACAAAGCATCAAGTCACATAAGCTACCTAACGATTTACCAGCAAATATTAGCTATATTCGCCGCCTGCGCCGGCAAGCTAAAAAGCTGCCAGACACGCAGCCTTTTTAAAGTAGTGTGCCTGGCAGCTAACTAGTGACCGTCTAGGGTATTTAGTCAGTAGCGGCCTAGATCAGGGCGTCTAGCAGCTTTTCGCGCGTAACCGGTTTGGAGCCAAACACCTTCAGCTCGCTTAAGAATTTGACCATCGCCTCAACTTCGCTAGCACCAATTTTGCCGATCTGGTCGGCGCCAAGCCCACTGGGCTTAATCAGCTCAGCAGTAGCCACAGCCACTTTGCGGGCCTTGGCAGCCTGCTTGGCATCAGCTAGGTCAGGCACGTACTTGACCGCAGCTTTTACGGCAGCGTCGGGGTCAGCAACAAAAGTCTGCATTCCCTTAACCGAAGCCTCTACGGCAGATTTAAGGGCGTCACGTTTAGCAGCCAAAGCCTTGGTGGAGGTAACCAGGCTGGCGCCAATCAGTGGCGGGTTGGTGGCTACTGCCAGCTTACGTACCTTCATACCTGATTCTTCTAGGGCGACGGCGTCGTTGTTGGAGTAGCCCACAATGGCATCTACCTTGCCGCTCATCAGGGCTGCCTGTTGGGTGTAGCCAATAGACATAATGTTGACGTCACTTTGGCTCAGCCCAGCGCTGCGCAAAGCCAGCAGCAGGCCGAACCAGTTTTCGCCGTAGGTTCCCGGGGTACCAATCTTCTTACCACGCAGCTGCGCAAGTGAAGTGATAGAGGAACTGGCTGGCACCATAATGCATACCGCATAGCTGTGGTAGTAGCCGCCCACCACCACCAGGCTTGAGCCGTTAGAGCAGGCCACAGCAGCTTCGTCGGCACCCGCAATAACCAGGTCTTCGCTACCAGCGCTCAGCGCGTCAAACAAGCCTTCCTGGGCGCCATGGTGGCGCAGCTTGACACTGTCTGCGTATTGCTTATTGGCCTGTGCCAAATAGAAGGGCGCGAACTGGATGTTGGGGGTGTAGGTCAGACCAATGGTTAAGGCCTGCGCCCCGGTCTTAGATTTGCTGGCAGTACCTGAAGAGCAAGCCCCTAGGGCCACGCCCCCTGCTGCTAAACCGAATAGGCTAACTGCTTGGCGACGTGAAATCATAGTGTTTCCTAACTTTGAATTGCGGCGATTGTGCGCGAACGTTTTTCGCAGGCATGAATCAAACCGTGCAAAGCGGTGGCCATAACTGATAGCACCACGATGGTGGCAAATAGACCTGCGGTATTTACGGCGTCGCGCTGGGATGCTAAAACCATGCCCAATCCCGTGCCCCCCATGGTCATCTCCCCTACTACCGCACCGGTAATTGACAGTGTCATGCCGGTACGCAGGCCTGCCAAAATCGCTGGCATAGCTAGTGGCAGTTCCATATAGATAATCATTTTGAAACCACCCGCTCCATCAAGTCGGGCTGCCTCGATCACATCACGATTGATTGACCTTAGCCCCAGCAAAATAGAGATAGTGATTGGGAAAAACACCATAAAGGCACATAGCAGCACTACCGGGAATAAGCCGTAACCAACCCACAACACTAGCAAGGGCGCAATTGCAATAGCTGGAATCGCTTGGCTTGCAGCCACATAAGGCAACACAGTTTGCGAAAACAGCGGCCAGTGAAATAGCGCCAAAGCTAAGGGTAAAGCCCCTACAAAAGCCAACATACAGCCCAAAATCGCTTCACGCAGGGTAACCCAGGCATAGCCAAGCATGTTTGCGTGGCGAATTGAGGTAATTAGCGAGTCAATGATGTGGGTGGGGGCTGGCAGAAAATACTCAGCCACAGCTCCGGATACAGAAATTAGCTGCCAGAAGACTAAAACCACTACACCTAGCGTAATTGCTAGCCATGGCCTGTAAGCTCGCATCTAATTCCTTCCGAAGACAGCGGAAGTTTCCTCCCGGTAAGCGCCGGGGAATACAAGGATGCGCGCGCACAGCGCCTGCAGGTCACCTAAAATAGGTAAACCCGCGTGCCTCCTCCCATCCGGACTTTAACCGTCGGTGCTGGAATTTCACCAGCTCAGCCACCAGTAGATACCGGTGGGTCGCGGACTATAACCGCCGGCTCGGAATTTCACCGACCCCGGAGCACGTTTTACATGCCAACTATAAACCTAGGCCCAAGGCCTCAACAACTTAGGTTTAAACCCGTTAGCTAAATTTTTTACGCTGCTAGAGCAGCAATTACGACGGCGCTAGCCCAGTTACCTTCATGGGTTAGTGACACCAGCCAGCTAAGCTC
>ENA-OWND01001713-OWND01001713.1-metagenome-genome-assembly--contig:-NODE-1713-length-12904-cov-11.828313_pt1 | contig 12904 bp, 9 predicted proteins | sample MGYA00245342_ERZ651119 | MGnify/ENA primary metagenome ERZ651119 (study PRJEB26857, sample SAMEA4031756) | metagenome | biome: human; feature: oral; material: saliva | place: Philippines | collected 2014...
TTCTATTCCCATTCCAGCGCACCTTTTTTCCATTCGTAAACAAAGCCTACCGTCAGAACGACGATAAACACCAGCATAGACCAGAAGCCGTATGCGCCCAAATCTTTGAACACCACCGCCCACGGCAGCATAAACGCAACCTCCAAATCGAAGAGGATGAACAGGATGGCGACGAGATAATAACGCACGTCAAACTTCATCCTGGCGTTTTCGAAGGCTTCGAAACCGCATTCGTAAGCCGCGTCTTTTTCGGCGTAGTGGTGTTTCGGACCTAAAATCGTGCCGAGCAGGATAAACAGCACGCCGGCCGCAAGGCCGACGAGGATGAATACGAGGACGGGAAAGTAACTGGCCAACATGGGTTTATGCCTAACTGGTTGACAGACAAATCTTAATATCCTGCTATTTTATCGAATTTCAAAATCCATTAAAAGGTAAATGTCGGCCAACCTGCAAAAAAATCTTAATAAATTCAATAAGTTTATGATAACGATTCTTATTTGTGTTTTGTTCCTTACTGTTTTATTTACCTCTTGCCGACAGTTCGCCATCCTTTTTGCAGGTAATGCTTAACAATCCAGAAACCCTGCCCGATTTGATTTTCAGACGACCTCCCCTATGCTTTATAAGCATTTGCATCCTTTAACACCTCCATGCCTTGTTTTAAGTCTGAATACCCATATGATTTAAAAACCCACCCTCAAAAAGGACAATCACAATGAATTTCAACAACCTGCTCAACCAAATTTTGGGAACGGTTCAAAAAAATAGCAAATCCGTCGCCGACAGCCCGCTTAATTCTTTCGGCGGCGGTGCATTAGTGGCAGGACTGGCTTCTATGCTGATGAAAAAGAAAAACACCAAAAAACTGGTCAAAGCCGGTTCGGTCGCAGCTTTGGGTTATATTGCCTACAAAGGCTATCAAAGCTGGCAGCAAAACCGCAACCAACCCGAATTGCCGCAACAAGCGTTCGAACCTGTCGGCCAACTTGCCGAAACACACAGCCGCGTCATCCTGCGCACCATGATTGCAGCCGCCGCATCGGACGGGTTGATTGATGAAGCGGAAAAACAGGTTATTGCCCGTGAAAGCGGTACAGATGCAGAAACCGCCGCCTGGCTTGCCGCCGAATATGAAAGACCGGCAACAGTCGAGGAAATCGCAGCAGCCGTCGGCAACGATGAAGCTTTGGCCGCGGAAACCTATCTGGCGGCAAGATTGGTGTGTGCCGATTTATCCCGTAAAGAAATCGTGTTCTTAAGCCGGCTGTCGCAAGCCTTGAAACTGGATGACCAGTTGGTGGAAAATTTGGAAAAGCAGCTTGATTTGGCTTGATAATAAGCAGGCAGACTTAAAAATATAAAGAAGGTCGTCTGAAAACCCTAAAGTGTGGTTTTCAGACGACCTTTTCCTTTCCGTCGGCGTTATTGCGTTTGCGCGGCTTTTTGTTTTTCCGCTTCTTCGATTTTTCGGTCGTTTTCGTAATCCGAACGGAAGAGCCTGTCGAAACGGATGGTGTATTTCAACTCGCCGCCGTATGAACGGCTGCCGACGCGGGCGACGGCTTGGATGGCGCGGGTGAGCTGGTACACGAGCTTGACGGACTGCTCGGCACTGGAAATACCGTATTCGTAACCTGCGTAGAGGTTGTTGGTAATCTGTTTGCCGACGGTCAGCACTTGTTCGGCGGGGTTGAGTTCGCCGGTTTGGGCGTTGCGGCTGCGTTGGCTGGTGATGCCCAAATCGTCCACCAGTCCGAGCCTGTCGTTGACTTGTCCGGCAAGGAGCGCGCCTGCCGCTGCGGAAAGGGCGGCATTGTCGCCGTCGCTGCCGCTGCTGGCGCGGTTGAGGATGAGCCAAGAGAGCTTGTCTTTTTCGCTCATCGCCTCTTTGGCAACGAGGGTCACGCGCGGATTGGAGAGGCTGCCGAGGACTTCGACGCCCGCACCGACGGGGGAAAGGCGGCGTTCGGCGCGGATGTTCAGGTTGGGGTCGTTGAGCGGGCCGACGAAAGAAACCGTACCTTTGGTGATGTCGAGATCTTGTCCGTAGGCTTTGTAACGGCCTTTAACAACACGGACAGTACCGACGCCTTGGATGGCTTCGCCCGGGCGGGAAGTAATGTTCAACTTGCCGCCTATGGTTACGTCCGCGCCGTAGCCGACGAAACGGATGTTGTCGTTGAGGTTGAGCGTGAGGTTGAGACTGATGGGCGTCACGGCGGCGGTTTGTTTTTTCTCTTCGCCCAACACGACGACATCGTCGTCCAACGAGGGCATGGAGGATTTTTGCGAACCGAACATACCGTAGTCGCTGCCCAATGTGCCGTTGAGGATAAGGCCCCTGGCCTGGTTGTATTGCACTTTCGCGCTGCCGGAGAGGCGCAGGCGGCGGTTCGGACGGGAGAGGGTGTCGTATTTGTCGAAGACGACATCCACGTCAACGTCCGGATCGGCGTTGGCAAGGTTGACGGAGCCTTTAAGCTCGAGCGTACCGCCTTTGTGGAACTTGAGGCTGTCGATAATCCAGCGTTGTCCCTGCAAATGGGAACGTAAAACGCCGTTGTCGAGGATAAGGCCTTGGGTTTGGTTGCGGTAGTAGAGGTTTTCGCCGTTGAGCGTACCGGAAAGCTGGGGATCGCCGACGCGTCCGCCAAGGCTGACGGCGGCATTCAGACGACCTTTGACGGTTTGTCCGACAGGCAGGAAGTTGCGGAAGACTTCGAGGTCGGCGACGTTGAGGTTGAGTTTGCCGCTCAAAGGCGCGGTGTCCATGCTGGCGCCCTGTCCGATGTTGACCGTACCGTCGGCAGTGCCGTAGTTGCTGGTGCCGTTCAAGGTGGCGGCGATGGTGGGCGAACCGACGCGCCCGCCTATGGTGGCGGAGGCGTTCAGACGACCTGTAATGCCTTGCGCGGTGGCGGGCAGGAAGGTTTTGATTGCGCCCAAGTCGGGGACGTTGAGGTTGATTTTGCCGCTGACCGGCGCGTTGGCGATTTTGTTGCCGAACTGCTGGCTGATGCCCAAATCGGCGTTGACGCTGCCGAAGCGGGTATTGCCTTCAAGCGTGCTGTCGATGCGGCCGTTTTGGAAACGGGTGCGCAGGGCGAGCGCGCTCAAACCCAAGGGCATTTGTTTTTTCGGGTCTTTGTTCGGCAGGATGATGTCGCCGCTTTGGCGGTTGATGTTGAGGTAGCCGCGGGCATTTTGGCTGTACGCCAAATCCCAATCACCGCCGAGTACCAAGTTGTGTTCGACGGGGATTTTGACGAAGTTTTGCAGCTCGGTGATGTGCAGGCTTTGCGCACTGCCTTTGCTGGTGATGCCGGTCTTTTTGTCCCAAACGAAGTTTTGCAGGTTGAGGCTGCCGCCCATCACGCTCCAGCGCGCCGCGCTCATGGAAACGCGCTCCGCGCCTGCTTCGAGGTTCATGCGGTTTTGCAGTTTGAGGTTGAACGCGCCGCCGATGTCGAGCGTGTCCACGCTGCCTTTCCACTGATTGAAGTCTTTGTTCAGACCGCCCGCCGCGTTGACTTCGAGTTTGTAAGGCTTGCCGTCCAACGACATGCTGCTGGTGCCGTGTATGCGGTGTTGCGCACCCGTGCCATTGAGGGACAGGTTGACCGCATCGATGACGGTCGCGCCGCCGGAAAGGGCGATGTGGCTGCCTTTGATGTCGGCGGCAAGCGGACGGTTGATGTCGGGTGTGCCTTTGAGTTTGAAATCAAGCATGCGGATGTTGACGGTTTCGCCGACACGCAGCGCGCGCGCTTCGCCGGAGAGGTCGGCTTCGTAGGTTTTCAGCCCGCCTTTGAGGTCGCCTGAAATATAGCCGCGCGTATTGAGCAGTCCGCCCAGTCCGAAACCGAAACGAGAAAGGTCGGGAGCGGTGATGTCGATATTGAGGCGGTCGCCTTTTTTGCCGAAGCTGCCGTTGGTTTTAACGATATTGTTGCCCAAACGCAGGTCGGTCAGCGCGCGCGGGAGGTGTCCGGATTCGTAAACGACGTCGGCTTTGCCGCTGAGGGGGACGTTGTTTAACGTACTCGGCGCAAACTGCATTTTGCCGGCGAATTTTTCTTTCGCCAGTTCGCCTGAAAGATTGATGGTGCCGTTGACGCTGCCGGCGGGCAGTTTTGAGTCTAGGCGGGAAGGATTGAACACCTTGCTGGAAACGTCGAGCTTGAGCAGGCGGTCTTTGAAGAGTTCGAGCGAACCTTGCGCCGTCAGTTCGCCGCCGTTTTGCGGAGCGACGCGGACGCGGTCGAGCTTGAGGGTGCGTTGACCGAGTTGTCTGTCGGTGGCGAAGGACAACAGGCCGGAAAGTTGCGCGTTGCTGCTTTCAAGATTCCAATCGATATCAGGCGATGCAGTTTCGCCCTTGACACCGATAAACCCGTTCCACTGACCGGCAACATTGGTGCGGACGAGGTCGTCTGAAACGAGGTTGTTCACATTAATCTTGAGCGCCAGCGCGTTTTTCACCGTATCGACCGTACCGGCGACATTGAACGAACCTTCCTCCAACAGCCCGATTTCAGATTCTTGGACGGTTACCACGCCGTTGTCGTTGATGGTGAAGTCCGCCAAAATGTTGCGCACCGGAATGGATTTTGCATCGGCAAAACCCGCCGCCTTGTTTTCCAAGTCGAGCGAGCCGTCCAGCGCGATACCGTGCGTAAACGAAGGCACGACGGTCGCGTCAAATGTCAGGTTTGCCTTGGGCAGCGACGGCAGGAACGCGGTCGGATTGATGTTGAAACCCTTGATCAGCACCTCGCCGATCATCTTGTCCAACGAAGCGGCAAACGGATGCACCGTAGATTTCGCCGACAAATGCACATTCTCGCCGTCCAGCAGGATTTCAGTCTGCACGTCCTGCAAGCTGCCCCACAGGCGCGCCTTACCCTCTATCGTCTCGCCTTCCAGCTCGCCCTTCGTCTGAATCGTCGTATTGAGCGCAAACGGCTTCTCCAGCCCTACCACCGCCGAACCCGTCGAATTGCTCCACGGCGTATCGAGGGTTTTCAAATCCAAGCGGTGTTCTTTCTGATCATAATGGTATGCCGCATTCAGATGGTCGAGATAGGCCGTCTGCTTGTCAAAATTTTTGCCCACGCTGAGTCTGCCCGTTTCCAAACGGTCGATAAACACCAACACAGGCAAATCAATGCTCTCAGGCAGCCCTTTGGACGGCTTTTTCTCTTTCGGCGGCGTCGGCTTCGGCACGACCGCAATATCGCCCGCCACAATTTCAGTAATGTGCAGGCTGCGCTGAAACAGCTCGGACGGCTTCCAATCAAAACGGAACGCGCTGATTTTCACATCCGCCCCATCCGTTTCAATCATCCACTTATCGCCGTGAAAACCCTTAACCAGCGTACCTTCCAGCGTTTCCGACGCAATCTTCACGCCGAACCAGGACGGAATCTTGTACAAACCGAAACGCAAACCCGATTCCGTCCCCACCAGCCAGCCGATAAAGCCCGCCAGCGCGCACACCAGCACAACCAACGTCAGCAACAGAACCCGCAACCAGCGCCTCTTGCGCTTGGGCGGGGTGGGTTGTGTTTCAGACGACGTAGGCACACTGTTTGGCGTTTCTTGGGTTTCTTGGACTGCTGTTTCGGACATCTTGGCTTTCTTGTATGGCTTAACGGCTTCTCAGGACTCCGCCGCACCCGACGGAATCGGCTTTTCAGACGACCCCATATCAGGACAGGTCGTCTGAAAAAGGATAATCATATCCCATTGCAGCGAATTGTGCTTGGGAAAGACAGCATTTCAGGTTTCAGACGACCCCATATGCCCGAACGTCATGCCCGAAGCGGTAAAAATGTCAACAAATGCAAAAAGGTCGTCTGAAAAGACAGCGGGAGTTTAGACCCGCATTTTCAGACGACCTCTGCGTATTTCAGCAACCCAACGCAAATCAATGAAAAGAAACGCGGCGGGTTGCCTCAAGCTGCGGCTTACCTGCCCGACAATACCGCCGCACCTGCTTTCGCGACGCTTTCGTCTTCATCGACCGAGCCGCCGCTCACGCCGACACTGCCGACGATAACGCCGTTTTTATCCACCAGCAGCACACCGCCGGGAAAAATCACCAAACCGTCGTTGGTCACCTCAATGCCGTAAAGCTCGCCGCCCGGCTGCGAAGCCTTGCCCAAATCGCGGGTGGACATATTGAAATAACGCGCCGTTTTCGCCTTTTTCTGCGCAATATCGATGCTGCCGATAAACGCATCGTCCATACGCGCAAACGCCTTCAAATTACCGCCTGCGTCCATGACCGCGATATTCATCGGCACCTTGATTTCACGCGCCTTTTTCATCGAAGCCTGCACCACCGCCTGCGCCTGAGCCGTCGTCAAATCGCCCGGCAGCGTTTTGGTCAAACCCGCCGAAAACGCCGGCGCACCCAATGCCAAAGTACACAACAATGCAACTGATTTTATGCCGCGCATAACTGTCTCCTTGTATTGAATCAATGAAAGGTACTGTACTTTTGATTGTATGCCTGTCGGCGGGAACAATAAAGGTCGTCTGAAAACCATAAGACAGTTTTTCAGACGACCTCGGATGGGCTTTTGGGTTTCAAACATCGTATGCCCGCGGTTTCAGCAGGTCGGATTCTCCAACCCGAAACTTACCCTTACCCCTGCTGCTGGATGATATGCACGTCTCGCTGCGGGAAAGGAATATTGATATTGGCGGCGCGCAGATTTTCCACCACCTGCTCGTTCAACCCGAAGCGGAACGCGCCCAAATCGGCTTCGTTCGTCCACGCCCAAAGGGTAACTTCAATGGCGCTGTCTCCCAAGTTGGTAATAAATGTTACCGCTTCTTTGCCTGGAGTCTGTACGCACAAAGGATGCTCGGTGGCGGCTTTCAGGACGGCGGCTTTGGCGGCTTTCAAATCACAGGCGTAATCGACACCGACCACCACCTGCACGCGGCACAGCGGCATGGAGGAACGGTTGACGATGCTGTTGCTCATAACGACGCTGTTGGGCAGGATGACTTCTTCGTTATCCGGCGTACTCAGCGCGGTCTGCACCATTTTAATTTCGCTAACAAAGCCTTCGAAGCCGTTGACTTTGATGTAGTCGCCGACTTTAAACGGACGGAACAGGATAATCAGCGCGCCGGCGGCAAAGTTCGACAGTTGATCTTTCAGCGACAAAGCCACCGCCAAACCCGCGCCGCCGATTAAGGCGGTAACCGACGTGGTCGGGATGCCCAGTTTGCCCAGCGCGGCAATGATGATCAGGATTAACAGACCGATATTGGCTACATTGCCCAGAAAGCTTACCAGCGTCCTGTCCACTTTGGCGCGGGTCAGCGCGGCTTTCATCAAAATAACGAGGCGGGAGGCTATCCATCTGCCGACAAAGAAAATCGCCAGCGCGGCAACGAGGTTGGTACCGAATGCCATGCCGGTTTCAACGAGACGTTCCCAGCCTGAGAATGAAGAGAGGTTTTCAAAATCGAAATTCATGATTTTTATTTATGGTTAAAGAATGGTTGGAAATTTGGATATTGATTGGTTTTGCAGCAAGCCTGCCCACATTTTCAGACGACCTTAAAACCTTGTACCCAAACTGATGTGCCAACGGAGTTTTTTGTCTTGGTGTCCGTAGGCGACGTCGAAGGAGAACGGGGCGACGGGGCTGAACCAGCGCACGCCGAGGCCTGTGCCGTGTTTCATGCTCATCCGTTTGAAGTTGCCTGCGGCGTCGCCGACATCGTGGAAGACGGCGCCGGATACGCTTTTGGTAATCGGGAATTGGTATTCGAGGCTGCCGACCAGTAATGCCCTATCGGGGAGGACGGAATTGTTCGGACCTGCCAGACCGATGCTGTCGAGCTCGTAACCGCGTACGGAAGAGGCGCCGCCGGTGCGGAACATGAGGCTGGAAGGTACGTCTTCGCCTTCGCGGGCGTAAACGTAGCCTGCCTGCCCGCGGACGATGAAGGTGCCGAGTTTTTTGTTTTCGGGCGTGTAGAAATAGCCTGCGCGGGCAGTGGCGCGCGCCATGGCGGTGGAGGACAGGAAGTTGCCCAGCGTTGCGCCGATTTTGCCGTCGAGGTAGTAGCCGTTTTCGGGACGCAGCTCGGTTTCGATGTTTTGGCGTTTCCACGAGGCGGTCAGCATGGTGGCGTGGCTGCGGCCGAGGTCGTAATTGGTATCGGGTACTTTGCGGTCTTCGGTGATGAATTCGATACCGAGGCGCGATTCGATGCCGTTGCGGTCGCGCACGCGCCAAATACCGCTGGTCAGGGCGCGTTTTTCAAGGTTTTGGGTGGTCGAGCGGTTGTAGGACGTGTTGGTCGTCCAATATTTGCCTTCGCTGTTGCGCGGCTGGCTGATACCGGCGGCGAGGGTGGTTTCGTATTTGTCCATGTCCCAAACGACGGAGCCGATGTAGCCTTTGTTGAAGAGGTTGTAGTAGTCGTAGCCGATGCGTCCACCGAGGCCGTATTCGGAATCGTAGCGGATACCGGTTTCGAGTTTGTGGCGTTTGACTTCGGTGACGTTGACTTTGACGGGCACGCGGTCGCCTTGGAGCCGGTCGAAGTCGGCTTGGACGGATGCGCCGGAGTAATGTCCGTTTTGTTCGAGCGCTTGTTGGAAGTCGAGCAAGAGGTCGAGGTCGTAGGGCGCGCCGGGTTTGAAACGTGCCAGGCCAGCTACGACGTTTTCGGGATAGCGGCGGGTACCGGTGATTTCAAAGTCGCCGAAATAAATGGGGCGGTTGCTTTCGACGGTAACGTTCAGATCGGCGGTATTGTTGTTGGGATTGACGGTGGCTTGGGTGTTGCTGAGTTTGGCAAGCGGGTATTTTTTACGGGTTACTGCGCTGAGGACGGAGGTTTTGCTGCTGCTCCAGCCTTCTTGATCGAAGTTTTCGCCGACAGGCTGCTGCCAGTTTGCCATGGCTTTTTGGTAATACTCGGCAAGGTTGTTGTCTGACAGGATGTCGCCGAGGATGGCGACGCTGACGTTGTCGATTTTGGTGCGCGGGCCGGGATTGACGGCGACGGTGTAGCTCGAACCGTTGTCTTGGACATTGACGCTGCCGTTGAAATAGCCTTTGGTTTTGAGCATGGTTTTGACGTTGTCGGGCGTTTCTTCGGCGAGGAAGCCGACCTGCTCTTTGTCCAACTCTTCGTCCTGCTGCTGGGTAATCAGCGGCAGGTATTCTTCGAGCATGGATTTGACTTCGCTGTTTTTGGTTTCGATTTTGACGGGAAACTTGGGCGTCAGTTTGCCTGCTTTGGCAGCCTGCTCGGATTGCCCGCCCTGCTTGAAGCCGGGAATCGGTTCGTAGTCTTCGGCACGCGGCAGGTCTGCTGCGGCTGCATGTCCGTAGGCAAGGGCGAGTGAGGCAATCAAAATGGGCGAAGTCAGTCTGGTCATGGCAAAAAAATGTTTCAACGGCAGAAGGGTTCTAAATTCTACCATTATTTTCAATCGGGTTTAAAACCTGCCCGAGACGGAGGGGTCGTCTGAAAAGGCGGATGCGCCTGCCTCTGTGCGACAGAAGCAAAACACATTAACTCCCTCCAATCCGAAAAATACAGCACAAACTGCCCAATTCTCTAAAAAATCAAGCATTTTTCGCCACAACAATCGATTTGATATGTAAACCTGCGCAATAATTGATATTTTCTTTTAAAATGCAACGTTTCTTAACACATAAAGTAAGAGGACATATCATGGCAAGTGGTAATCCACTGCTGAACGCAGTCAACCGTATCGGACTTGTCCCGCAAATCATCATCGGTTTGATGTTGGGCGTCTTGGTCGGCTCCATCTCCCCGAAAGCAGGCTTGGGCGCAGGGCTGCTCGGCGAATTGTTCGTCGGCGCATTGAAAGCCGTCGCCCCCGTATTGGTGTTTGTCTTAGTAACCGCCGCGCTGGTGCAATACCGCAAAGGCGGCGAAGCCAAAATCAAACCCATCATTATTCTGTATCTCGTCGGCACATTTGCTGCAGCCGCCGTCGCCGTTGCCGCCAGTATGGCATTCCCGACCGCGCTGGTGTTTAAAGACGTAGCTACCTCCACCCTCGCACCGCCCTCCGGCATCATCCAAGTCCTCAAAGAGCTTTTGATGAAGCTCGTGTCCAACCCGATTAACGCCATCGCGCAAGCCAACTACATCGGCATTCTCGCATGGGCGTTGGTTTTAGGCTCCGCATTGCGCCACCACGGCTCCGACACCACCCGCCAAGTCGTCGCCGACCTCTCCGACGCCGTTACCACCGTCGTACAATGGGTTATCCGTTTCGCCCCCTTGGGTATTTTCGGACTGGTCTCCCAAACCGTTGCCGAAACCGGCTTTTCAGCCTTCCTCAGCTACGGACGCCTGCTGGCCGTCCTGCTCGGCAGCATGGCGTTTATCGCCCTCGTTGTGAACCCGCTCATCGTCTGGTCGCAAACCCGCAAAAACCCTTACGGACTGGTCTTCACCTGCCTGCGCGAAAGCGGACTCTACGCCTTCTTCACCCGCTCCTCCGCCGCCAACATCCCCGTCAACATGGCATTGGCGAAAAAACTCGGCTTACATGAAGACACCTACTCCGTCTCCATCCCGCTGGGCGCAACCATCAATATGGCAGGCGCGGCGATTACCATTACCGTCCTAGCCATGGCGGCCGCCTACACCAAAGGCATCGTCGTCGATTACCCCACCGCCCTGCTCCTGAGCCTCGTCGCCACCGTCGGCGCATGCGGCGCATCCGGCGTTGCCGGCGGCTCGCTGCTGCTGATCCCCGTCGCCTGCAGCCTCTTGGGCATCGACAACGACTTCGCCATGCGCGTCGTCGGCGTCGGCATGATTATCGGCGTTATCCAAGACTCCGCCGAAACCGCCCTCAACTCCTCCACCGACGTACTCTTTACCGCTGCCGCCGACTTAGGCAGCCGCCGCAAAGACTAAAGATTCGGTTGTTTCGCAAAAAGTCAAAAAGGTCGTCTGAAATTTCAGACGACCTTTTTTAATCTAAATTACGGATGAGCTTTAAGACATTGCCCCGTAGCTGCCATGTTCAGTTTCATCACTTCGGCTTTACCTTCAGCCTCCGAAACCTGCTTCACATTTGCGCCACCGACAAAAGCGCCCATTTTGATATATTGACGTACGAAATAATGTTTGCCCGCTTCTGTATGTAGCGACAGACTATTAGTGGAGAACTCCGAAGCAGTCGTTACCATATGCTCTTTGTCCCCATCAACTTCCGTATAGAAGAACACATTCGGCGCGGACGTACCCAAGCAGTGACCATCTACCCAAATATCTTTCTTCAATGCACCACCTAAGATACCCGAACGGTACACATACAGCCCCGCCTTGCCTTCCGATGGCGGAGCAAAAATTTTGGCTTTTGAGGAAACATCTGCATTACCCATCGGTACGGAAGTGACACAGGCGGATAGCATCAAAACGGCAGATACTGCCGCCAGCATTGAAAATTTCATTATATTTCTCTTTCTTTATATATTAACAAAATTGCTGTTAAGCAGGTTAGGTCTAAACTCATAGAGTTACCCCAACCCACCCCAAAAGCTGCAAGAGTTTAATGGATTGCGCCGCGTTCCGCGCTAAAGCTGGTGTTTAAACTTTCCAGTTGTCCAATAAATGCTTGACCTTGGAATGTTGCCTTACCTGCCACTTCTTCTGCTTTTGGTCCGTAAAACTTTCCTTCATAGCGACCTTCTACGGTACGGAACAGGATATTGTCCTCACCTGCGGTTGCCTTGCCTGCAAACCCGTTACCTCTAATGTCAGCTTCTTTCAAAGAAATATCACGTCGAATACCATTAATTGCCAATTCACCGCTGATTTTTTTCCGTCCGAAATCAGCATATAAAGTTGATGTTCCGATATTAGTTACGTTACCAGAAACATTGTCGTAACGGCTGGCATTACCCCTATATGTTGCAATACCTGATTTCGGCATATCGGCTGTACTGGTTTCAAAGCCAAAATAGAAAATGTCACGTTTCGGATCTTTAGATACGTTGTATGCGGCGGTTAAGGCTTTGGAAAGGGCAAGCCCTGTCAAACCACCGATTTGTCCGACATTTTCATCAATTAACTTCAATACGACACCATCAACAATTAATTGAGTAGCATCAGGTGCTTTTACCAATGCTCCGTTAAAGGTGTACCGGCGGTTGTGTCCTGATAATGTAGCAATTGTGTTCCCGTTGGTGTTTTTGATGTCCAATCCTTCCAATTCCCCTTTGTGGAAACGATTTTTGTCAATAAAGAACCCAGTATTACTTAATTTTTTTTCCGTCGGTTTATCTTGTGTTGACGGCACGATCTCATTGCCTGATTTATTTTCGCTAACTTGTTCGGTTGTTTGTGATGTTTGTTGATCGCTTTCTCCAGAATACTTATTCTCAGAGGACGAACCCGAGCTTACAGTATCAGGATTCACTGTCGGTGTCGGTGCAGCTGTCGGTGTCGCACCACCTCCTCCGCCTCCTCCGCAAGCTCCTAATAGAATTGCTGTCGCACAAAGCAAGAAAGATTTTTTCATTTTATATTCCTGTGTTTGAATAGAAGATGTATTGAAAAATGTAAAGCTAGTTATTGCCGACATTTTGCTTTACTAATTAATGCATAAATTTGCAAAGATATGCCATTCTGGATAATATATTTACCGCACATCCCTTATCAATACCAATTATTATGATTTAAGACCGTTTATCGGAATAAATTCCCAATTTTAATTACATTCGACTACAAGGAGGCTGTGAATGTCTGTCAACAACAAAATCCGTGCTTTGCGTGAGTTGAACAATTGGTCACAGGAAGATATGGCAGAACGGCTGAATATGTCGAAAAGCAGTTATTCTCGGCTTGAACGGGACGAGAGAAAATTGGA
>ENA-OWND01001723-OWND01001723.1-metagenome-genome-assembly--contig:-NODE-1723-length-12854-cov-12.626846_pt1 | contig 12854 bp, 8 predicted proteins | sample MGYA00245342_ERZ651119 | MGnify/ENA primary metagenome ERZ651119 (study PRJEB26857, sample SAMEA4031756) | metagenome | biome: human; feature: oral; material: saliva | place: Philippines | collected 2014...
GGGGCGTGTCCCCTCCCCGCGGTGGTTGTCTGGTGGGAGCTGCACGCACCGCGTGTGCTTCCAGAGTTTTGTTTGAGCGTTGTGAGTGCATGTGAGGTTGTACCGTGGTTTCATCGCCGAATTATGAGCGCGTTAAGAAGCTGATCGAACTGACGATTGAGCCTCTTGGTGATTCCGATTACCAGGAGAATTCTCGGTCGGGAGAAGCGCATGGAAAGGTTGATAACGCGCATTCTACGTCGTCAGACTTCGCTACCGACCAGAGTACGGGGCAGTCGCAGACCAAGGAAGGCGCAAGCGGCTGGATGACGGATTTTGTGGGTGATGCGAATCTCCACATGGGTAATATCGCCACCACGAAGGCTCACCACGTCGCGCTGCGCGACGAGATGTCTTCCTTGGTGGACAGCGGTCGTTCCTTGAGCCCTGTGTTGGTGCCGGAAAGTCTCGAGTACCTGCGTAACTCTGACGAGAAGGTGACCATCCAGGATCCTACGGTCGCTGCGCGCGCGGGTGCAGTTGAGGTCACGGGGCGCGCCTATATCGCTGCGCTTGAGGCCCAGAACAATGAGAAGCGTGAAGCTGCTGCCGACGCGATTCTTGATAAGCTCAACCAGCAGGGCAGCGATCACGCATCTGGCTTGTACACCCAGATGGATGACTATACCCCGAAAGCGTGGCAACCCGTAGGCGCATCTGTGGGTGCAGCTGTTGCGGACGCTGCCCGGAACGTCCTCAATCGTGTCGGTCGCTCCAATGGGGGTGGCGGTGGCGGAGGCGCTCACGTGAATGGTGGCGGCGGGCTGTCGAGTGTCACCACTGGTGCTTCTGGCACGAGCGGTTGGGTTCGGCCCACGGGGGACCAGCCGGGCAGTATTTCCAACCCAATCACTGATCCGAATCAGTTGGCACACATCGATGTCACCAGCACTCCTATCAATCCTCGTATGACGCCCAATGGCCCTGCCGGTGGGCACATGCCAGCCGATGTGCTCAACGCGAATGATCCCGCATGGCGTGCGGCTCCGCCGGTTGGTGGCAACGTTGCCCGTATCGCGGGTGGCACACTCGTAGCTGGAACCACGGCTGGCGTTGGGGGCCTGGCTGCCGCGCGCGGTGGTGGCGGCTTCTCTGGTATCGGTGGGCTCGCTACAGGTTCCTCCGGCTCCGCGCTGCGCTCCGTGGCTCCCGCCGGTGGCGTGTTGCGTCCGTCGACGATGCCCGGCGGCGCCGCTGGCGTTTCCGGTCGCGGTGGCGTCGGTGGTGCTGGTATGCGTTCTGGCATGGCTCCCGTCGGTTCTTCCGGTTCCGGCGGCGCGGGCTCGCGTGGCGGTGCCGGTCTTGCCGGCCGCGGCGGCGTTGGTGCCGCGGGTCGTGGCGGCGTGGTGGGTACCGGCGGTCAGTCCGGTGCTCGTAGTGCTGGTGTTGCCGGTCGCGGTGGCGCTGGCGCTGCTGGCCGTGGCGGTGGCGCTGGTCGCGGTGGCGCTGGTGTTGCCGGTCGCGGTGGTGCGGGTGTTGCCGGTCGCGGCGCTGCTGGCCGCGGTGGCGTCTCCGGTGTCGTTGGACGTGAGGGCGGTGCGGGCTCTGGTCGTGGCGGCGCTGGTGTCGCTGGCCGTGGCGGAGCCGCTGGCCGCGGTGGTGCTGGTGTTGCCGGTCGCGGCGGTGCTGGCACTGCTGGTCGCGGCGCTGCTGGCCGCGGTGGCGCCTCCGGTGTCCTTGGTCGCGAGGCCGGTGCGGGTTCTGCTCGTGGCGGCGCTGGTGTCGCCGGCCGCGGCGGTGCCGCTGGCCGCGGTGGCGCTGGTGTTGCCGGTCGTGGCGGCGTCTCCGGTGTTGCTGGTCGCGAGGCCGGCGCGGGTTCTGCTCGTGGCGGCGCTGGTCCCGGTCGCGCTGGTGCTGGTGGTCGTGGCGGTGCTGGTGTTGCCGGTCGCGGCGGCGCTGGTGGTCGTGGCGTGCTGGGCGGGGGTTCTTCTGCCGGTCGTGGCGAGAAGAAGAAGGAGACGCAGCGTCGAAATTACGATGTGGTACGCATTGACGGCATCGAGGAGCAGTCGACGGGCCTGGTTGGCGGTGCCGCTGGCAGCGCCGATCAGCTGAAGCCTCTCTCACGTGATTCTGGTGAGGACTGGTGATCCTGTAGTCGCCTGAGAATCCACTGTGAGGGCCGCACCCGGTTGGGTGCGGCCCTCGGTGTTTGCGTGTGCGCGCGGATGCGATATCGGCGTGTTTGCGCGCAACGAGCGCTGAAGACGCGTCGCGGTGGTGAGATGGGTCCTGATGGGCTCTGTTTCCTCCTCGGGCGTGTGCAGCGACGTGAGGAGGCTTCTTGGCTGTGGTTAGTGTGTGCGGCGCAGGGCTATGACCAGGGCGCCTGTGCCGACCAGGAGGAGGGCGGCGATGGCGGCTCCGATGCCGATGAGCAGGCCCGTGGAAGAGGACTTGCCCGTCTCGGACCGGTCTCCCGACGCGGCGGCCGAGGCACCGGTGGCCGGGTCGGTCGTGGGCGCGGGGGTGATGGTGAAGGGGTTGACGGGAGCGACAAGGTCGGTGAAGGGCCCGACTGTGCCGTTTGTGTAGGTCGTGAAGAAGGGTTCTATGTCACCGACCATGAGGGGATCATCCGTGGTGGGGATAGTCGCGCCGTCGAATGTACGCCACGTGCATGTGGATGAATGGGTGTCGGCTGTGATTTCTCTGTCGATGTCGGTTCTCGAGGGGTTCCCGTTGCATTGAGCGTTGCGAATTTCCGAGAAGTCGATTTCGAAGTCGGTGATAGTGGCGTTTTCGAATGCCTGGGCGAATTGGCTGAGGTCTGCGAGGGGGGCACGTACTTCAATGCGTCCGGACTCGTCGAGGGAGTAAAACGCGTGCTGAGCGTCTTTCAGGTAGTAGGCGTCGAAGGTACAGCCGATTGGAGCGTAGACTGCACTTGCTGTGTAGTTGTCTGCGCTGCCCGCCCAGAAGGTGTTGGCGATCTGCTGGCAGTCGTCGCGGGTGATCTCGGCTCCGTAAGGCCCTTTCCACACACGCACGTAGTAGTGAGTGACCCACTCGATCTCGTCATCCCCGGTCTCGTAGGTGGTACGGTCCAGGCGCGCGCTGATGTTGAGGATGTGGCCGGGTAAGAAACCTGGGGAGGGAGCCTGGGAGGGGGCTGTCTGTGGAAGAGAGATGGGTTCCTCGTTAGCCGCGTGAGCGGGCAGGGCCACCCCTGCCACGCAGCACGCGGCCGCGGCCGCGCACGCCATCCACTTAGCCGTCGGACGAAAAGTTGACGTGATTGATCGTAGCTGCATGTCGTGCCTCCCCATGGTCAAAGCGATGCCCCTCGTTGCTTAGTAGATTCTTCCCGCAGAAGCGCCATTGAGAGCTCCAGTGCGCTCAGCTTCCTTCATGGGCCCCGATTTGTAGACAGCGTCAACTCCCTTGATTTGTTCGTTGAGCCACGAGGCTGCGTTCTGATCCTTCTCGTCGAGCATAGCGATGGCCTTAGTCACGTAGCCAGCGAATGTACGGGCATTTTCCGCCATACTCTTGAGGGCTGCCACTTCCTGCTGAAGATAGAAGCGGTACCTCTTGGCAAATGCCTGAGGCCCATCTTCAACACCCCACTTGCTCTCATTCTGGAGGGAGATATTCTCCTTCAGAAGTTTTGCTGCTTCTTCCAGTTGCGTCGCGACGCAGTCAGGGTTGTTAACGAGCCTGTCAACCCAGTCTTGCCACTCTTTCCGCTGAATCTCAACCTGAGTCGCCATGACGGTACTCCTTTGCTAAACGGCCGATGTAACGCCCCCAGCCTACCAGATGGCAGGCGGGGCAGGAAAGCGTCAACAACATGCGCACAGGCTCAGCTCGAGGTAATCGGCGACCACGGGGGTTAGGGCCGCCGCCTGACTCCTGGGACGGGCCCCGCGCAAGTGCCCGTGGATGAGTCGTTACTTCCTGCGGCGCAGGGCCACCACCAGGGCCCCGGCGCCCACCAAGAGCAGGACGGCGATGGCGGCACCGATACCGATGAGCAGGCCCGTGGAAGAAGACTCCCCCCTCTGGGACTGGTCGCCCGACGCGGCGGCCGGGTCGGTGGCGGGCGCGGGGGTGATAGTGAAGGGGTTGACGGGCGGGTTCAGCTCGGTGAAGGGCCCGACCGTACCATTAAGGTACCCGGTGAAGTAGTCCTCGACGTCGCCTTCCATGAGCGGCTCATCGGTCGCTGGTATCGTGGCCCCGTCATCGACATCCCACACACAGGAAGAGCTGTGGCTAAGAACAACAAGTCTGTTGAGGTCTTCTTTTGAGGGGTTCGCGTTGCAGTAAGCGTTATTCATGCCCACGACGTCAAAGTCAAGGCGCTTGAAATATACATTGTCAAAAGAAGTGGCGATCTGGTTGAGGTAGGCCGTGGGCGGGCGCACCTGCATGTGCCCAGCCTCATCCAGTGAGTAGAACGCATGACGCGCCTCACCCAGGTAGTACGCTTCGATCTGACAATCGTCGTATTTTACCGCGGCCTCCACCTGGTAGTCGGGGCCGGTCCCGGACCAGAAGGTGGACACCAGGTCCTGGCACTCCTGCTCGCTCAGACTCCGCCCCTTACCCCAATCTGAGAACACCAGCAACAGGTAGGCGGTAGGCGTGATGCCCTGCTGCCCCGGAACGATGTCCTCACCGAATTCGAAGCGGGCTCTCACGTATATGGGGCGACCGGGGAACAGCGGGGTAGTGGGCGCGGCCGTGGGCGGGGTGGAGGGGACCGGAACGGGACCATCGGCGTGAGCGGGCAGCACCGCCCCCGCCACACAGCACGCCACCGCAGCCAGGCCTGCCATCCATCGGGCCGCGCGCCGACCCACACCCGTCACTGTCGCCATCATCCTTAGTCCTCTCAACGATGCCAACTAGACGATCACACAGAGCCCGGGCGTGCGCCGGTCAGCGACGCTGGCGCAGGTCGACGACGGAAATCAGGCGCTCGCCGAGCAGCAGCTGACTGTTCAACGGCAGTTCCAGGGGCTGGCCGGGCACCAGCGTATGGGTGCGCCCGTTGGGCGTGCGGGCGCGCGTCCCGTTCGCCGAGTTCATGTCAACGATGGAAATGCCGCTGGCGGTCGGCGTGATCCGCACGTGGGTGCGCGACAGGGAACGCGTCTGATCGTCGACGGGGATGGGCACGTCGCCGGGCGACACGGGCGAGGGTGCGCGTCCCAGCACGATTGTCCGGTCCACGGGAATCGACTGGCCCGTGTCCAGCAGCAGGCCCGTGTGTGCCCCGTTCGCGCTGGCGGCCGGCTTCGCTGCGGCGGGGCGAGGTGCGGAACGGGGAGCGCCCTGCGGCGGCGCGGCGACGGGGCGCTGGCGCGTCGGGGGCGTCGCGGGAGCGCCCTGAGGTCGGGCGGGGGCGGTACGCGACGAGGCCTGAGCAGACACCGCGGGAGCACCCTGAGGCCGGGCGGGGGCAGCGTGCGACGAGGCCTGAGCGGGCGCCGCGGGCGCGGCCGACTGGGCGGGGCGCTGGCGCGTCGGAGGCGCCAGGGGAGCGCCCTGAGGTCGGGCGGGGGCAGTGTACGGCGAGGCCTGAGCAGACACCGCGGGCGCGGCAGGCTGGGCGGGTGCCGCCGGCGTAATCGGGCGGCCCGGAGCCTGGGGCATGGCGCGCACCGGCCTGGGGGCCGCATCCTGCGGGGCCGCGAAGCGAGGCTGCGCCGCATCCTGTGATTCGCGCGTCATGCTGGACTGGACGGAAGGAGCCGCCGTGACGGACCCGAAGTTGGTGTATCCGCCGGTGCCGCGCGAGCGCGCGCTGCTGTACGGGCTCACGGGGGCCGAGGCCTCGGCGTACTCATCGCGAGGAGCGAACGTCAAGCATTCGAGGGAGCAGAGAGAAGCCATCCAGGAGCCGCGCTCGCCCCCCAGAAACACCGACACGAAGGGGACGGGCAGGACGATCGCGGACAGCGTCGTCACCAGAACATACCCGAAGGAGCGGCCCAGGGAAGGCGACATCATGGAAGACCCGGCGCTCACGAGCACCACCCCCGTCAGGGTGCAGCCGATCGAGCGTCCGCGGATCGCGATCATGATCGCTTGGACCGCCGCGTATTCCAACAGGATCGTGACGATGACCATGATGTTTCCGTGCGACAAGCTGGAAGCGACAAACGCAATCAGCGCGGCGCCCACAACGTCGACGAACAGCGCGGCGACGCGCTTCCCGGGCGACGCGGGGACGGGGACCAGGCCTGGTGAAGAGGACGTCATAGCACCTTCCGCCAAACTAAATCGAAGAGACCCGAGCCGTAGGTCGCGGCCGGCAGGAGTAGGGTCAGGGAAAGTCCCTGAATGATGTCGAGAATGCGGCCGACCAGCGCGGAAGGCTCTCGGCCCGCGCGAATCAGCGCGATGACCGGGGCGATGAACGCGAGGACGCTCAGGGACAGGGGAAGGGCAACATAGCGCGCCATCTCGAGGGTCGGCTCAGCGGCCTCGCCCGTGGAACGCAGGATGAACTCGCTCCACTCGGGCGCAAAAAAGATGGTCGCCCACATCGCGAGGGCCACGACACGGGGCCCGTAGTGGGTCAGGCGGTCGCGCTTGGCACGCGCGTTCGTGAGCAGCCCGATGATCGCGAGCAGGCACAGGGCCAGCGTCGCGTAGCCCGCGTAGGGCTTCTCCTCGTTGAGTGGCAGCTGGTAGGCGGTGATGACTCCCGACACGAAGGCGATGACGGTGGCGCTGGCCAGCATCGACAGGGAACGCGTGTTGGCCTCGCGCACGGTCTTCTTGACGCGGGCCTGGGTGATGCGCGACGGGGGAGCGATGACGGTCTGGCGGATCGTGGGGAGCCGCTTCATGACGAGAGGCAGGTCGAGGACCTGGTGGTCGGGAACCTGCAACGCCAAGTGTGGAGCCAGGGAGATGAAGATAATCGAGGCGGCAAACACGATCGGCGCAATGCGGACGGCTCCGAGCGCGCTGAAGGAGGAAATGGTCATGGTGGCCGCGATGAGCCCGAAGGCCTGGACGTTCACGCGCGCGCTGGCCCCGGGGCGGGTGAAGAGAACGAGGCTGGCCAGGACCAGGGCGGACCACGACACGATGAGGGGCAGGAAAGTCAGCGAACCGGGCAGGGGGGTGACGCCCACGCCGAGGCTGATGCCGGCCGCCGCGCAATACCCAAGGTGGGCGAACTCGCTTGTGGGGCCCTTGCGGGTCATGAGCGGAGCCGTCCACATCAGCGCGCACAGGAGACCGGAGGTCACTCTGAACCACGGCGAGGTCACGAGGGGTGGAAGGGCCTGGCCCACGTCGACGAATAGGGCCGCCGTCGGAGCCGCGACGCCGACAAGCGTCAGGATCAGGGCCGCGAACATAAAAGCGGAGGACGCCATCGCGGGCTGGAAGCGCCGACTATTCGAGGCCTGGCGATCATCCGCGATAGCCTGGGCCGACTCCTGCGACCCGACGATCGTCACGACCGAGCCGGAGGGAATATCCCGGCCAATCACGTCGCTGGGGTCGACCGCGCGCCCACCCCCGAGGGTGAGCCGAGCCTGGAGGCTGGTCAGGTCGACCTCGATGAGTGCGAGCAGGCCCGCAATGGTCATTCCAACGGGGAGAACGTAGTCCTCACGCCGGGAACCGCCGACAACCGTGATGGATGCCTGTGCACCTGCCACGCGCTCCTCCTCTCGTCGCCTATCGGTTCGCGCCTTCAGACAGTATTGTGTCACCTGACGTGCGCTTGGCAAAAGTTCAGTCGTTGCACGTTAGGATAGCGGGGACTACTGCTTGCCGCGTGCGGCTACATAGGGAGGAACGATGGCTGACTCTGAGGATCTCTTGGAGGGCGTACCGGAGATGCCGGAGGGGAAGATCCCCATCCAGGCGCCGCCGAACCAGGCGGAGGCCGCCGGCATCGGTAACGTGCTCGCCATGGTGATCCCCATGATGGGGTCGATGGGCGTCATGGTGTTCATGGCGATCTCTCAGGCGACCTCCGGGGACGGCCAATCCAAGAACCCCACCATGATGATGATGGCCGGCGGCATGGTCTTCGCGATGGTCGCCATGGTCGGCTTCAACGTCTACCGCCAGGTTTCCCAGCACCGCCAGAAGGTCAAGACTCTGCGCGGCGAATACCTGTCCTACCTGGCCGAAACCCGCCAGACGGTCCGTAACGTCGCCGACCGTCAGAGGGCGTTCGTGAACTGGGCTCTCCCCGCGCCCGAGGCCCTGGTGGCGATCGCGGATCAGGGCGAGCGCGTGTGGGAACGTGAGCCGGGCATCGAGATGCTCAACGCCCGCGTCGGCGTGTCCGAGCAGGGCTTGTCGATGGAGCTCATCGCCCCCGACCTGCCCCCCATGGCCACCCCCGACATCGTCTGCCTGTCCGCGATGACCCGCTTCATCGAGACGCACCGCAACCTCGACTCCGTCGCCTTCGGCATCCCCCTCGAGGACTACTCGCACATCGAGCTGGCCGGCCGCCACGAGGACGCGAGCGGCGTCGCGCGGCTCATCATGACGCACCTGGCGACCTTCGTGAGCCCCAACTACCTGCGCATCGCGGTCCTGTGCTCGCCGGAGCGCCTCGCCGAATGGGACTGGGTCAAGTGGCTCCCCCACGCCGGCTCCACCGTCGAATCCGACGCTGTGGGCCCCGCCCGCATGGTCGTCACCGAGGTCGCGGACCTGCTCGACCTCCTCGGCCCCGACATCGTCGATCGCCCCGGCTTCTCCCCGCGCGACGACCTCACCCCGTGGCCGCACGTGCTCCTCGTGTGCGACGGAGCGGAGCTGCCCGCCACGACCCAGCTCGGCTCCCCAGAGGGCGCCGTCGGCGTGACCGTCATCAACCTCCATGACAAGTGGGGAGCCCTGACCAGCCCCTCGACCGTGCGGCTGCTCATCCATCCTGCTGTCAAGGGCGAGAACCGGGGTGCCCTCGAAGTCAACCTATTCAGCCACCAGGCCATCGTCGGCGAATGGGAACACGTTGGGCAGGCGCAGGCCGAGTCCATCGCCCGGCGCCTCACCCCCTTCGCCGCGGACGACAAGAGCAAGGACACCGACGCGCCCGTGGGGCGCTCCGACGTCAAGCGCACCGTCGACCTCATGGAACTCCTCCACCTCGGCGACATCCGAGACTTCGACCCCGAGAAGGCGTGGGTGCGACGCGAAGGCAGGAACCGCCTGCGCGTCCCCTTCGGCGTCACCCCCGAAGGTATCCCAGTCCTCATCGACATCAAGGAAGCCGCCCAGCAGGGCATGGGCCCGCACGGCCTGCTCATTGGTGCGACCGGTTCGGGTAAATCAGAGGTGCTGCGCACCCTCGTCCTCGCCCTCGCGCTGACGCACTCGCCGGAGCAGCTCAACCTGGTCCTCGTCGACTTCAAGGGCGGCGCGACCTTCGCGGGCATGTCGAGCCTGCCCCACGTGTCGGCCATGATCTCCAACCTCGAGTCCGAGCTCTCCCTCGTGGACCGCATGCAGGACGCCCTCAAGGGCGAAATGGTGCGCCGCCAGGAAGTCCTGCGCGACGCCGGCAACTACGCGAACGTCACGGATTACGAGGCCGACCGCATCGCGGGTAAGCACAACTTCCCCCCGATGCCCGCCCTCTTCCTGATCCTCGACGAGTTCTCCGAGCTCCTCACCGCCAAGCCCGAATTCGCGGACCTCTTCGTCGCGATCGGTCGTCTGGGCCGTTCGCTGTCCATCCACCTGCTCCTCGCCTCGCAGAGGCTCGAGACCTCCAGGATGAAGGGCCTGGAGTCCCACCTGTCCTACCGCGTGGGCCTCAAGACCTTCTCCGCCAGCGAATCCCGCGAAGTCCTGGGCGTCCCCGACGCCTACGAGCTCCCCTCCCTGCCCGGCTCCGGCTACCTGATGCCCGGCACCGACGAGCTCATCCGCTTCCGCGCCTCCTACGTCGCGGCACCCCCGCCCCCGCGTACCGTCTCCTCGACGCAGGCCGCCACGGCAGGCACCCCCGACCGTCAGATCAAGGTCCTGCCCTTCACCCTGGCCCCCGTCCTGACACGCGACGAGCCCGACAACGCCCCCGCCTCGACCGGTCAGGCCATGGTCCTGCCCGAGGACGCCCAGTGGGCGGACATGACCGAGATGGACATCGCGGTCGCGAAGATGGCCGGCAAGGGCATGCCCGCCCACCAGGTGTGGCTACCCCCGCTCGAAGAGCCCGACACCTTCGACCAGCTCATGCCCGACCTCGCCCCGGTCGAGGGCCTCGGCTTCGTGTCCATGCAGTGGCGCGAGCGCGGCACCCTCGTCTTCCCGATGGGCACCAAGGACCTCCCGCTCGAGCAGCGCCGCGACGTCCTCACCTTCGACCTGTCTGGCGCCGCCGGTAACTTCGCGGTCGTCGGCGGCCCGCTCACCGGTAAGTCGATGGTGCTCAGGACCTTCGTCATGTCCCTGTCGCTCATCTACACGCCGCAGGAAGTCCAGTTCTACATCATCGACCTCGGCGGCGGTACCTTCGCGTCCTTCGTCGATGCGCCCCACGTCGCGGGCGTCGCGACGCGCGACACGCACGAGATCCTCACGCGAATGATCGCCGAAATCCGCGGCATCATCGAGGATCGCGAGCGCTACTTCCGCGACAACAAGATCGACTCCATCGAAACGTACCGTCGCGGTCGCGCCGAAGGACGCTACGACGACGGATACGGTGACGTCTTCCTCGTCATCGACAACTGGGCATCCCTCAAGGCCGACTTCGACGACCTTGACATGACGATCGGCATGATGCTGAGCCGCGCCCTGACCTTCGGCGTCCACCTCGTGACGTCCACGTCCCGCTGGAGCGACTTCCGCATGCAGGTCGCCGACATGCTCGGCTCGAAGCTCGAGCTCAAGATCGGTGACTTCCGAGACTCGGAGATCGACCGCAACATCCAGAAGCAGATCCCGAACGCGCGCCCCGGCCGCGGCGTCGAGGTCACGAAGCACCACGTCCTCATCGGCCTGCCGCGCGCCGACGGCGAACCGGACCCGACGACCGTCACCGAAGGCATTGGACGCACGCTCGAAATGATCCGCGCGGCCCTGCCCGCCGGACCCGGCCCCAAGCTGCGCCTGCTCCCGACCCGCATCACGGCCGACGAGATCGCGCAGCTGCCCGGCGCGCTCGCCCCGGCGGAAGGCCCCGCTCCCGCGCTCATGCTCGGCGTCGAAGAATCGCGCCTGGGCCCCTACCGCCTCGACCCCAACGTCGAACAGCACCTCTACCTGTTTGGCGACTCGAAGTCCGGCAAGACCACCTTCCTGCGCTCCCTCGCGAAGGAAATCATGGCGCGCAACACCCCCGAGCAGGCCAAGATCGTGTCCGTCGACCTGCGCAGGGCCTCGCTGGGCCTCGTGCCCCCCGAGTACTCGGCCGGCTACCTCACGCGCATCGAGGACGTCGCCAGCGACATCCGCGAGCTCGCCGAGTTCCTCAAGATGCGACTGCCCGGCGACGACGTGACCGCCGAGCAGCTCACCAACCGCTCCTGGTGGAAGGGCCCCGAGGTCTGGATCCTCGTCGACGACTACGACCTGGTCGTCACCTCCGAAGGCAATCCGCTGATGCCCCTCCAGCCGCTCCTCTCCCAGGCGGGTGACGTTGGCCTCCATTTGGTCATCACGAGGCGCATGGGCGGCGTGTCACGAGCCCTCTACGAGCGCATCCTCCAGTCGCTCATCGACCTGGGCACGACAGGCATCCTGTTGTCCGGTAACCCTGACGAAGGTCAGATTATCGGCCGCGTGAAGCCGGTCCGCGCAGAGCCCGGTCGAGCGATCGTCGTCTCGCGCGACGCGGGCGTCTTCCGGGCCCAGCTGGCCTACTCGGATCCCGTCCGCTAGTGCGTAACCATGCGTTGAGCGCGTGTAGAATAATCGCGTAACGCGTTATCCCACGCGCTCAACGCAGCGAGAAAGACGAAGGTAGATGGCTCTGGGTGAACATGCGGAGCGCCCCGCCCTTCGGTGGGGCGCGTCGACTGACATCGGTCCGGTCCGCGCAGAAAACGAGGACTCCTGGCTGGCGGTCTCGCCCGTCTTCGCGGTCGCCGATGGAATGGGCGGCCACCTCGGCGGCGCCCAGGCCTCGTCCCGGGCCGTCATCACGCTCCAGGAGTTCCTGAGCCCCGGCCGACTCGGCAACCGGCCCGTCGACCTCGTCGATCTCTCCGTCGCCATCGACGCTGCCGCCACCTCGGTCGCGGCTCTCGCACCCGCCGACAACCCGATGAGCGCCCCGGGAACCACCCTGTCCGGCCTCATGGTTCTGCGCACCACCGAGGGACCCTACTGGCTGTCCTTCAACGTCGGCGACTCGCGCGCCTACGTCGTGGGAGGCGGCGGCATCCGCCAGCTCACCCACGACCACTCCGCCCTGCAGGAGGCGCGCGACCTCGCGGCCACGTCCGGCGCGCCTCGCGTCATCCCTCCCGCCAACGTCGTCACCAAGGCGCTGGGTGCCGGACAGTCAGGAAGTGTGAAAGCCGACTACACGATCATGCCCCTCGAAGAAGGCGACCGCGCGGTCATCTGTACAGACGGGGTGCACGGCGTCCTCCAAGACGCGCAGATTCACGCCGTTGTCGCCGCCGGGGACGGCCCGCAGGGGAGCGCCGACGCGCTCGTTCGGGCCAGCCTCGAGACCGGAACTCGTGACAATACGACGGCCGTTGTAGTTTACGCAGGAACCGAATCACGAGTAACATTGACAACGAATGTCCTGAATCGCATGATTCAACCAGTACGTCCGGCGTCGATCCAGACCGCGCGCCGGGTCCCTCGTAGAGAAGGCAGTAACTGATGCTTCAGATTGGACGCTTCCTGTGCCGCGG
>ENA-OWND01001727-OWND01001727.1-metagenome-genome-assembly--contig:-NODE-1727-length-12840-cov-8.973641_pt1 | contig 12840 bp, 9 predicted proteins | sample MGYA00245342_ERZ651119 | MGnify/ENA primary metagenome ERZ651119 (study PRJEB26857, sample SAMEA4031756) | metagenome | biome: human; feature: oral; material: saliva | place: Philippines | collected 2014...
CGCTACGCCCGCGGTAACAAGACTGCTAATCTGCTCAACAATCAGACGAAATCAGTTTGGAATCTATTGACCGTTTTGGGTTAAAATGATATTTCAAAATGAACTGCCCCCGAAAGTTAGACAAAAACTTTCGGGGGCAGTTCATATTTTGACACTCTCTTGTGATTTATTACTCTACGAGTATCGGACGAATGGAATTGCCGTGACGGCAGTCTTCGCCATTGTTATCGTAGACGTCATCGTTGTCGAATTGGAGGCTTCGTGCCCAATCCTTTGAATCTTCGAAGAGTATGGAGGCGAAGTAATAGCCACCGTAGCCGGCATATTTCACGGCATTGGTGTTGTCGTAACGTGAGCCGGCACAGGGAAGGAATAAGCCTTTGTCGATCTCTTCCTTTTTGAGTTCGCGGGCTCTTGTGTTCTTCATCGGATAACCGTCAGGTTCGGTAACAAGGTAGCCGTAAATGCGTTTGTCGCTTTCGACGATGACGTAGCCGAATTGCCAAGAGGCTTCTCCTGTGAGTTTTAGAATCTCTTGATAAGTAGGCATGCGGTATTTTCCATTCGTAGCCCAGTAAGCGATGTCTCCGAAAGCTGCTTCTTGGAAGTTGGTTGTCTCATTTTGTAGTTTGTCATCGGTGTACATTTTGCCCGAGATATTGACTTTCGTAGTGTTTGCGAATACGGTATTGCTGTGAGTTAGAGCGTTCGGACCGCAAACGCCGTAGTTGAAGTGATCGATCTGATCGTCAGCCTGCATTATTTCAAAATTGTAAGCTTCGCTTGAATTGCCGTGGTAGCCGTAGCGTGGCTTGAAATAATCCCATTGGTGATCGGCAATTTTCCATGTACCTTTGTCATATTGCAGGTTGCCTGTTGCCCATTTTATGCCACCGATGGTGACGAAACGGTCAGGTTGTTGGGGCGATGTGCTTGTTTCAAAAGTGATGTCTTGAATGTCATCGGCTGGGATCTCGATGGTTTCGCCATTGTTTTTGGTCACTTTCATCTTATAATTCTGGGCAGACAGTGAGCTGAATCCCATGGAAATGGCAAGTAAAAATAAATATTTTCTCATTGTGTAAAAGTTTTTATTGATTTATAATGATTGAATCTTTAGGTTATCGTTTGTTGAACACCTTGAGCTTGATGGCAGCTGCCCGGATGATATAAACGCCGGGCAGCTGTTGCGAGAGGTCTATGTCTGCGCCTCCGTCTGTGCCGGCTTGTGCTTGAAGCACCCGTCTGCCGTCGATGGTGATGACACTGATAGGTGCGTGTGCAGGTAGGTTTGTGAACCGCACGTGTCCTTCTTCGAACACCGATTGCGGTTGTGAGGCTTGCGTTTGAGGTTCGTTGCCGATGCCAGTCGTACCTCCTTCTTCCTTAAACGTGTAGCGGACGATGTCTGCTAAAGATGCTGTGATGGTCTTGCCGGATGTTTCTGCTTTCATCGTTCCGCCCGTTAGCGTAATCACGGGATTGTCTGCCAATGCAAATTCGGCTGTCGTTCCATTGCGGAGTTCGATGCAGAGGAACTTAACTTTGCTGTCGGCAAGCGCGCTCAACGGTGTGAGCAGCCAACCGAACAGCAGTAGATACATGATTCTTTTTCTCATAATTATTTAAGTTTATTAATATATTCGATGGTATAGAGTTGCACTTAGTAGGATGTGGTCATATCTTCGGGCACACAGATATAATAGTCGGCGAGTCCTTTGTAATCGTCTTCCAAATAGGAGATATCCTCTTGCCGCACGGCTCTAATGGTTGTGAACGTTGTCCCAGGACGGTATTGCAGCAGGTAAGGAATGATTCCTTCTTGGGTGTCGGAATGATAACTCCCATTGAAATGCAGGAATTTCCCATGTAGATTCTTCGCAATAAACCAACCCATGGTGGCATCTTTGATAGCCTGCGCTTGTGCCATGCGTTCGGGATCGGCTCCTTTGCTCTTGCCCATTAGTCCCATCAACGCGAATCCGGAGGCAGCATTGGCGTTTGCCACATAACGTATCGGCAGAGGTGGCAGATAATGTTTAGCGTCGGATGAAAGAGAATCGAGATAAGCCATGCCGCGATTCTTCACCACGTTGGCATATCTTCTGGGCACGTTGGTGGCGATCAGCGGAAGTCGGTTGTCTTTAACATAATAGACGATCGGCGCATAATCGGTGCTGTAATTTGGCCAAATGCGTGCTTCTTCTTCAAAACGATCGCCCGAAATGATGTTGTTCAGATATTCGTCGATGATGAGTTGCGTGTCAGCTTCGAACATTTCCATACCCACTTCAAGTTTTTCCCCGTGTATGGCATGCAATGATTGGAGTATCTTCAACTCTAACCAATGCGTGACAACGCAGTTGTGCATCTCGCCGATAAAGACGACATCGGGCTCAGAGAGAGCTTTGATCAATGATTGATACGTAATCTCTTTGCCTGCATGATCGTATAGCTTATAGGCTTCGGGTGTCTTTTGTGCGCAGGCGTCGAGACCGAACAGCAATGCCGTTGCCATGAGGAAGCGGCGTAAATGTTTATGGATTGACATTGTTTTGTGATTTAATGAGTAAGAATTTTTTGTTCCATTGCAGATAATTTACAAACCCTTGGCGAATGTCTTCGGGTGTAATCGTGTCGAGACAACTGGCATAATTGTCGAAGTCGGCAAGACTTTCGCCGTTGCGAATGAGCGAAGTCAGTGCTGTCTTCCATTCAGACGGAGCCTTGTCCGATAGCGTCTTGCGTTTGGTCACGATGAAAGAGCGCTTCATCTTATCAAGTTCCGAGGCAGAAACAGGATGTTGTTTCAGTTCTTCTATAATGCTGTCTAACACATGATCGGCACGTGTCCTGTTTGCATTTTTGACCGAAATAGTGAGTTGGAAATGATATACCTGTTGCGGACAACCGCTATAATAGAGATCTGCGAAAGGCGAATATACGATGTTTTCTCGCTCGCGGAGGATGCGAATAAGTCGGTCTTGCAGAATATCACGCATCAGTTTGAGACGCAATGAAGCATGAAGCAAAGGCTGATAATTGCCTGCAAAGACATAATTGAGCACCGTCTGGTCATCGTTTCCACCATCGAACGTCTCGGTATGCGATGTTGCAGGTAGGGCAAACGGTGTATCTTTGAATGTGACGGCATCGTCAGAGCGCTTCATTCGAGCGAATGTCGAAATCGCGATGCGTGCCGTTTCTTCCATTGGGAAATGCCCCGTGATAATGATAGTCAGTTGTGATGGATCGGCAAACAGACGCCTGTAATATTGCGTGAGTGTGTCGATGTCGAGTGCATCGATGTCGTTTTTCGTTAGCTTCGGGTGTCTTCCGCTGAGTGCATTACCTGTAAGCGAGTCAATGCGGTTGTTGATCATCCGTTCGGCATCGTGCTGCATCAGTCTTTCCAACAGTGTCTCCTTACCCAGCCCTTCAGCTTCGGCTTGACGAGTTTCTGCGAAATCAGTGCGATTTAAACCCGGATGGCACATCTTTTCATAGACCATATTGAAGAGCTCCGCGGTCTGAGCTACAGGTGCTGACGCCAAAACTTGATGCCAGTAATCGTCTTCGCCCACGACCATCGACAGTTTTTCTTGATTCATCACAGCCAAGAGCGTGTCGGAATGCACCTTTTCGAGTCCGCCCATGTCGACATAACTCACCGCGTCGTGATATTTTCGATAATCGCAATCACTGAGATCGGCAGTTCCGCCACGACCGAGTGCTGTTATGGAAAGCGTCTGTTCCTCTTCTAATGTAGGACGGAGAAGGATCCTAAGACCGTTGAGGAGCTTGATTTCCGTTACTCCTAAGTCGGCGTATGACGTACGACTGGCAATCTGTTGCGCATCGAATGTATGCTTTTCTGCTAAACATGGCGGTACGATGACAGGCTTCTCTTCTACGATGTTTGGATGAAAATCATAATAATCGTGCATCGTTTGTCGCCAGCCCGTCAGCCATGCCCGATCCACTTCATGAGCTGTCAACGGAATTTCGTTGGGCATACACGGGTTAGTGTAAGCCAGCAAACGGCATTGCCGTAAGTTGCCGATAAGATTGCGAAGGAGCTTTTGCAGCAGTTTATGATCGGTCTTTTTCAGTAGTGCCCGCACCTTGTTCACATCTTCGGGAGCCCGAAGCGGACGATCACCGGTCATAATATAGTCTGTGAAATCATCGCAGAGATCGGTAGACAGCCGTTGCGTGGTGTCAGGAGTTAGTTGTTCGAGTCGGCTGTTGATACCTATTTCCAACTCACCCGGGCAAAAACTGTTTTGCGACAAGCGTCGAAACTCGCGCGCCGTAGCTGTAATCTGATGGAGTAAAGTATTCTTATCCTTTGCCGAAAAGCTCAAAACGAAATGGTCTTTATCGCCCAAATACCAATTATTCGATACATCGCAACCTGTTTTCAGTGCATTCAATCGATTGGAAAGACAAGTTATGAGCAAGTCCATCTGCTGTTTCTGTACAGCCGATGCAATCGAATGAACCACAGTTGTGCGATGAGGCACTATTATTTCGAGCTTTGTCGAGGTTTGCATCGTATCTCTCACTTCCTGCCAAGACGTACCTTTGGGATAATCGAATGAGTATGTCGACCATCTTCTCAATGGTTTTCGTGGGATCGATGACAGATTCCGCTGCAGCATATCGATAGTTTTTTCTGTATCGATGTTGCCCACCACGACCACAGTCGCTAATTTCGGTGCATACCATTCGCTGTGAAATGCCTGCAATGTGGCACTGTCGATATGCCGGATATCATCTTCCGTGCCGAGTGGCATACGTTGGGCATACCGCCCTTTTCCGATTTTCAGCGGATAGAAATCATCGCCTGTGCTGTAACCGCGCAGTTCCTCGGCGATCACACTGCACTCTTTCCTGACGCGTTCGGAATCGAAACTGATTGCTGTCAACCAGTCTTTGACAGCTAAAAAGGCAGAATCAAGCACATTACTGTCTGTCTTTTCCAGAGGCAGTGATAGCCAATAGATTGTCCGATCGAAACCTGTGAAAGCGTTGATATCACGTCCGAACTTCATGCCTTGTCGCTCGAAATAGTCTATCAGTGTGTGTCCGGGAAAATGCTTTGTACCGATAAAGGCACTGTGCTCTAAGAAATGGGCGCTTCCTTTCTGCCGATCGTTCTCATGCAAAGAGCCTACGTGCATCACTAATCTTACCTCCACATCGTGCCGTGGCAACTCATTGGGAAGTATGATATAGTGGAGTCCGTTGTCAAATGTTCCTTCGACAATTTCCCGCGGATGTTCGATGAGCTGACGCTTAACGGTTATTTGGCTTGCAAAAGCAGGCTTTTCGCAAACTAAAAAAATGCCAATCGCAAGCCAAGTAACAGCTTTTTGAAAGCCGGAAAGATAATTCATCATTTATAATTTACTTAATGCTGAATTTCGTTTCACTGTTCTTCATTCCGTAAGGAACAATCAAACGAATGATACCTAATGATTTTTCATTTGTTCTCCGATTCTCCGATCTTTACTGGTGCATTGTATATGTAACACGCACTTGTTCATATCCGTTGGCAGCATCAAAGTCCCATGGGAAAACAAATGTCATCGTTCCTTTGCTAAAGTCGTAGCTTGCCGCGGGCTGTATCCAATCGGTCGGAGTATTTCCGAATGTGTCTTTGCTGACATCGCTAACAGCGAGCCAACGTTGCGGATCGATTGATCCTCCGGCTGTAAGAAAGTCATCATCGATCTTATATCCCACGAGCTTTCCGTCTTCCTCGATTTGAACAACTGCGCCTTTCTCTTTCAAAGCGAGCAATCGGTCCCATGCAGAAAAGGTATAGTTGAAAGCAATACCGGTTATAGGATCACCGTAAATGTCGGGTCTTTGCACCAGAAAGTCGACAGACTGATTTGCCGGAACGAGTTTGATATCATCAAGCGAGGTAGTGAATGTCTCCTTAGCCGGATCGTAACCTACGGCTTTAACAGCTGCATTACCATACGGAGTAGCCAAGAAAAATTCCGTGTCTTCTACGGTCTTACGCTTCAACACATCGTAGAAGAATGAGGTGAGTCCCATTGGATTCTCCATCATTTTCAGTATCGGAGTGTCGGTAGTTGCCTTTTCGCTGAGCGTGATAATGGTATATCCTTGGAATGTTTTTTGTGCCTCGCCATTGAAATAAGCCTCTTTGTCTTGTGTGTTGAATGTAACGACAGCATCTACAGCAACTTTTCCAAGCATACGCGACACATCGATGCCGTATTTCTCCTTATATCCGGCAATCAGTTTGAGTTGTTTGGGTGTGAGAACAGGGATGTCTGAGTCGGGGTTAATGATAATCTGAATGTCTTTTCCAACGGCTTTAATCATCGGATTAGATGTTTTACCAACGGTCAGAGAGATTGTTCTCGGCACAGAGAGCGCATGTTTCGCATTTGATAACACCTTGATAGTCACTTCTTTTTGTCCCGGTTTGAAAGTCAAGATTGTGTTTTCAAGCCGCACGATACCATCTTCATTGCCGCTAACCAAGAGTTCTACTGTCTCCTCTTTATCGGGAGTGAAAGCTAAAAGCGCCTTGATCGTGATGCCGTTTTTATCGTCTTCTGCCATGAAAGCATTACCGACAACACTGAGATCGAGACCGTTTGTCATCTGTTCTTTCTTGTTATTGTCTTCACTGCAAGCCGTTATGGCAAGGATCGCAGCGATGAATAACATACTGATTTTAATGAATTTCATATCTTTTACGTTTAAATATTATTTATTGATTGGCCAACCTTCGTTCTGTCTTACATTGTCATTGAATCTGTATTCAGCCCGCGGAATGGGAAATGTCCATCTATAATTATCTGCCGAGATACTGGCACTTGATGCGATTCCCCAACGTGATAAGCGTGTCAAAGGCTGTGAATGTGTGCGTTTCAAATCAAAGAAATTGATGCCTTCACCTACAAATTCGCGTTGCTTATCCAGTAAAATTCGATTGAGTAAAGCATCCGAAGTGATACCGACAGGAGCTTCTTCTATGCCGATCTGCTTCCAATAGCGGTTGATCAAGGTGCGAGCCACCTCGGTGTTACCTGTTCTGCAATAGGTCTCCGCAGCGATATAGACAGCTCCTGCATAGCGAAACATGTTGATATAAGATGTAGTTTTGCTTTCTTTATTGTTCTTGTTGTATTTTCCCAAGAGGTTTCTCACGGCGCCGTCCATCGTAAACGGATAGACAGAAGATGCTTTGCGCACATCCGAGTCATCGAAATGAAGTGCAGGATTAAGTGCAAAATAGTCGCCTTCTGTGTCTGAATATTGGATGGACGCATACACTTGACTCGTTGTGTTAAATGCAAAAATGCGACCTTTAAAGGTGTCGCCTATCCAAAGCCTATTGAATCCATCGGCTGTGAAATAACTGTTGTCTGCTTGAGCGATGACTTGTTCTGCATAGCGAATAGCTTCAGAATAATCCGAACTGTAAAGAGCAAGATCTGCCAAAAGATATTTTGCGGCAGTTTGTGATAGCCAACCATTGCGCTTGGGATGATTTTCCACTTGCTCGGCATCGGTCAGTAGTTGGCGGATATAGGAAACACATGTTTTGATCGATGATCTTTTGTTGGTCTCCAATCCCAAGAAATTCTTAATGATAACACCGTCTGCGTTCGGATTTCGGTCGTAAGCAGGAGCAAAAAGACGCAGAAGCTGGAAATAACAAAGGGCTTTCAGCGTTTTTGTTTCAGCCTCTACAGCTTGCTTCTTTTGTGTTTCCGCCATGGTACTAACCTTTACTTGTGCCAGTCTTTCAAGTAAAGCGTCGCACGAAGAAATGGTGTTGTAATAATTAAGCCATATCGTCGGTGCCTGTTTGCTGATCTCTTTGTCTTCCCAATTATATAGATTGAGTGTGGAAATGTCTTTGATCGAAACGGAAGTAGGACAAAAATCGTTGCCCAGCACCGATAGCTCGTATTCATGATGTGGGTAGGAGAGATAAGCAGAGACCAGCAATGAACGCGCATTCTCAATATTGTTGATCGCGTCGGGATCTGAATATTGATCCTGCGGAGGAATATCCAGCGAACAGGAAGCAAGTGAAATAAATCCTAATCCCGCACCTATTATATATATGATAACTTGTTTCAGCATAACGAAAGATGGTCAGAAAGTGAGGTTTACATGGAAGGTGAAGACGGGTTGGATTGTTCCTGCGAGTTTGCCACTCTCCGGATCAGACTCTTTGTAAGCAGTCCATGTAAAGAGATTGGAGCCTTGTAGTCCCACATTGGCATATTGAATGAAAGGCACCACCTTATTAATCGCGTTGGAAGGAATACGATAACGGATTGACATACTCGATAGTTTTAGATAGTCACTGTTGCCAACGGTACGCGAGTTAGGGTAAAGAGCAAGGTTTGCTTCTGCTGTGGTCTGTGTGTAGAACGGTGTCCAATACTCTTTGTTTTCGTCTCCGCGTTTGAACCACATCCTTTCCGTTTGTCCGGCAACAGCATTGTAGATCGCATTATCGCGATTGCGCACATACTGATAATTGAATCTCTGCTTGCCACCGAATACATAATAAAAAGAGATGTCGAAGTCGAAAGACTTGTAAGAGAAGCTAACGTTGAAGCTACCTGAGTAGGGTGGAGTGAGATGTCCGAGTGAAACGAAATCATCTCGGGTCAAAGGTTTCGTTCCTTGTTTCTCTTTTCCATCCGGAGTAAGGAATACGGGATATCCTGTCAGCGGATTAATGCCTAACGAATGAGCTCCGTAAAGCATATCATAGGCCTTCCCGACTTCGTAATTCGGTAATAACGACTGCTCGTCTAAGTATAGCTTATCTGTCCAATAGAGGCTTATAACTTTGTTACTGTTATATGCAATGTTGGCACCGAGATTCAAACGGCAGTCATAAGTATCGATAAGTCGGGTATTGATGCCTGCTTCGATACCCTTGTTTTGCAGCACGCCGATGTTTCGTTTCAATGTGGTAAAGCCCGTGCTCGTAGGGATTGGCACGTCGAGTAGAGCCTGTTCAGTACGACGGTTATACCAATTCACATCAAAGGTAATACGCTTGAATAACTCCAATGTCATTCCGATGTCGGTGGCTTTATTCTGCTCGGCTTTCAAATCCTTGTTATAAAGGGAGAGCAAGGCTAAGGATCGACTTGTTTCGTATGCCTGTTCAGAGAAAGCAAAAGTGCCGACCGTGCTTGATACGGTAACTCCGTTTAGATTGGCAGTAACTCCATATGAGGCTTTTAGATTGAGTCGGGTAATCACTTTATTATCTTTCAGCCATGCATAATTGGTGGGTGTCCATCCGATACCGGTAGCCCATGCTCTGTTCCATCGCTTATCACGTGGCAAAACGGATGAAGCATCGGCTTTGTAAGTGATATATAGGTCGTAAAGTTCATTGAAGGTGTAGCCTGCTACAACGCCGATACCCAACTGTGCGTTCTTGTCGCGTGGATTCCTTACTTCCGGTTGACGATAGCCGTGTAGCGAACGGTTGATAGCTGATGGAGAATCGACATTGCCAACACCGTAACCAGTTATACCTACAGCATCGTAGTTAAATTGATAATAGTCCATATTGGCTCCGAATGTCAGGTCGTGCACATCGCCGAATGTATGATTGTAGGTGGCGCGGAGGTTACTTGACAGATTCGTTGTGGTGGCTTTCGTACGACTGTAAATGCCTCGTGCTAACTCCGGTATGCCCGTATTAGACTCCGAGTAAGCAGAAGCTGGTGTAAAACGATGATCTTCCCCAAGGAGTATATCGAGTCCGCCCACATAAGCAATGGTCAATCCTGCTAAGGGATTCATGGTTAGATTGACGTTTACACCGGCGTTTTTATCGCTTGAATCACTCTTGAATTGATGAATTAAGTCATTGTATGTATGGTTGGGATAGGAATATAGACTACCTGTCTTACGCTCGTAAGGATTGAGATTATAAACTAATGATGTGGGGTCAAATGTCGTACCGTTGGGTGTATTACTCTTGGCATAGCCACCGTTGACGCCTAACATCAGATACCCTAACTTCCCGATACGTTGGTCTAAGCTCATTCTCACGTTGAAACGCTGCTTGTTATTGCCCTCCATTCGTCCTCCTTGGTATGTGTAATTACCCGAGATATAATAAGTGGTAGCATTGTTTCCGCCCTTGATACTGATGATGTGTTTCTGATAAATATTGTTGCGTATTAGTTCCTTAAACCAATCCGTGTGAGTATTTCGCAGCTCATTGAGTTTCTGCTCGCCTTCTGCGATGAGCTGTTCTTTATTCGGATCGGTGGCATAATATTTCTCATAGTAATCCCGACTGAATCTATATCCTGGGGCAGCCGGGTTTTGGAGCAAACGTTCGAGTTCTAACTTCTCTGTCGAATCCATCATCTTCACGCCTCGTCTACCGCGTGCCGTGATACCGAAATCCATACCGTAGGTGACGATTGTCTTACCTTGATACCCGTGTTGCGATGCAATTTCAAGTACGCCATTGGCGGCTTTCACACCATAAAGCGCACAGGCAGCTGCGTCTTTCAATACTTTAATGCTGCTGATATCTTGTGGGTTGAGATTATAGAAAGTTTCTGCTGAGATAATCTGTCCGTCAAGCACATATAGCGGTTCGTTGGTTTCATTACCGCGGCGTAGCGAAGAGTTGCCGCGAATACGTATCTGCGGGGCTGAACCCAACTCGCCGGTGTTGATGATATTCAACCCAGGCACCATACCTTGCAGTGCCAGTCCCATGTCGATCATAGGTTTCTCGGTGAGACGCTTCATGTCTACGTTCTCCACGACACCCGCCTTGGCGCGCAAGTCAATAGCGTTGATATTGCTCTTGGCATTGATCACCACCTCACCTAAATTCTTTGTATTCTCAGACAGTTTGATGTTGATCTGTCCCTGACCGCTATATTTCACCAGTTTAGGTGCATAGCCGATGTAGGAGAACACGATCTCTGCTCCTTGCTTCCAGGCTCCACCGAGCTGATAACGCCCATTTACATCCGTCACGGCAATGGAGTGGGTACCTGTCACACGGACAGTCACACCCACCAAAGGCTCGTTTTGCACATCGGTCACATAACCGAACAGTTTGCTTTCCTGACCGTGGCATCGGAGAGAAACGACAAACAGCAAGCCGGCTACCAACAGAACAGTTGTTCTGAAACTCCTCATTATTATATTCTGTTTCCTTATTTTACGCTATACAACCACTGCTTTGTCCGTTTCACTCCCCAATCAGCTACGAGGGCGGTCCAAGCCGGAAGAATGCTCTCTGGACTGTAAACGATTTCCACATCACATTCTTTCATCAGCGCAGCCTCTATTTTGTTCCGTACAGTATCTTCGCGGTTTAAAACAGGTTTACACCAACTCTCCATCGGCGAACCATGAGCAATCACGACGAGTACATTCTTTGCTTCTGAGTCACAGATACTTGTTGTCAATAAAATGAGGGGGAAAAGTAACTTTTTTATCATTCAATTTATTTTGTATTGATTTGATCGGTTATCTTATTTGTCGGATGATAAGTTTAGTGATGTGCAAAATTAAGAAATAAAACAGAGGTTGGCAATACCAAAAAATAGTGAAATTCATAACAATGAATCGGCTTGTTTGTATTTCGTTTACCCAATATTTATTATTTCAAAGGGATTGCTCTTGGTAGCTAAGCTTTACAGACATAGGAGGGATATTGAAGTTTTCTTCAAATGGGTAAAACAGAACATAGAGGTAAAAACACTTTGGGAATATTCCGAGAATGCAGCACGAATACTATATATTTAAGGTGAACTCCGCAGCGTTGTCTGCACTTGCCGCTTGACCCTGCAACTGACATTTAAACACTTTCATTAAAAAAAAGAGCGATTTGTTGTAACAAAAGTATTTTCCATTCGTCTACAATATTAGAAACAGTAAAAAACAAATAATGGATTATAAATACATAACTCAACTACTCGAACGTTACTGGGAGTGTCAGACCACTCTTGAGGAGGAGAATATTCTTCGTGCGTTCTTTAGCCAGGATGATATCCCGGCAAGTCTGTTGCAGTATCGTGATCTGTTTGTTTATGAGACTGTAGAGCCAAAGACAGATGTCCTTGGTCAGGAGTTTGATGATAAGATACTTGCCATTATCAGCGAGGGCGAGCCTGTAAAGGCTAAGATTGTAAGCATGCGTCAGCGCATGATGCCGCTATTCAGAGCTGTTGCAGCAGTGGCAATATTCCTCACTGTCGGAAATGCAATGCAGATGTCGCTCAACACAGACAGTTCATACGATGGTGTGGCAGGCTATGAGACGCCCGATATACATGGTGTGAACATGGCAAAGCATGACACAATAAAAGTCGACTCTCTACATCGTTCAAGCCTTCAGCCGATGGAGTCACAGGCTATAACACCAATCTACGAGTAAAGCATTTTCAATCAATAATAACAATCGAACGAAACCACATCAAAAGGCTGGTCCTCAATAGCAGGGACCAGTCCTTTTGTTTTTATGCCTTAATTGTGGGACGTAAAGGTCATATTGCCCCCAATCTCAATGGACCACGTTGTCTATTTATTATTATTGGTGTCCGGTAAAAACTGAATGAAAGCTCTGCAAGCCTTTATTTATCGGCACTACAGGCACACGTATAGCCAATATGGGCTTACTTTTTGTTTCAAGTAGTAAGTATTACTAAAAACATTTCTTTTAGTTTTATGTCTTCCACGAGCCGAGAAAGGGCGGGCATTTGCCGGCAGGTGTAGTTACTATGTTTGCAGTGTCTACCTTCCTCTGTGTCTATTGATGGCTCTCGG
>ENA-OWND01001731-OWND01001731.1-metagenome-genome-assembly--contig:-NODE-1731-length-12824-cov-5.850811_pt1 | contig 12824 bp, 9 predicted proteins | sample MGYA00245342_ERZ651119 | MGnify/ENA primary metagenome ERZ651119 (study PRJEB26857, sample SAMEA4031756) | metagenome | biome: human; feature: oral; material: saliva | place: Philippines | collected 2014...
GAAAGCGTCTGCTTACGGTTGTAATGATATCCTGGATAACAGCTCCACTACGACTAGTCACCACTCCGATTTTTTTTGCAAACTGAGGGATTGCTTGTTTAAAGCGATCTTGAAAAATACCTTCTTCCGATAATTTCTTTTTTAATTGTTCGAACTGAATAGCAAGTGCTCCAACACCATCTGGTTCTGCCTTTTCAATGATAATTGAATAGCTTCCACTTGGTTCATAGATTTGGACACGACCAATCACATTGATCTTCATACCTTCTTCCAATTCAAAACCTAATTTTTGATAAATACCTGCCCAAATGGTTGCTTGTATAACAGCGCGGTCATCCTTGAGAGAAAAATACTGATGAGTTGGACGCTTGCGAAAGTTCGAAACCTGACCAGTTAAATAGACCCGTTCTAAGTATGGGTCTTTATCGAATTTCATTTTCAAATACTTGGTCAATGTAGCAACCGATAAATACTTGTCCATCTCAACCTCCTTTTTCTCTTTTTTCCTGGGTATTATTATACCAAAAAAACGCTTAAAAATCTCCTTTTTCACCTCTAGAATACGAAAACTAGACTGAATTTCTTTGACATTGACTTATAATATACAAAAGCCCCTGGAAAAATCCAAGGGCTTATATTAGTTCACTGAACTATATTATTTTTTAAGGTTGTAGAATGATTTCAATTCACGGTATTCTATTTTAAGTGTATTATATAGGAAGAAATAAGATAAAAACCCTATAAAATAAGCATAAATAAGAGTTAAACTACATATAATTTTTACCATAAAAATATAAAAGTTTACACCTTATGCCCCTTTTTTGCCCCTTTTTTGAGCAAACAAAAAACCGCCAGCGATTGCCAGCGGTCAAGTGTAATTAAATTTTGAATTTCTTTCTATTTTATTTTGTAGTAATCAAGCCATCAGGCTTTACTGTGAACTCAGGCTTATCAGCAAACGTACCATCTTCATTGATGAAATACCAGCCTTTGCCATCGGCTGATTGGGCAAACGCATTTGAGATCATGCTACCATCTTTGCTATCAAGATAATACCATTTTTCTTTATACTTAACCCAGCCAGTAACCATTTCACCATCATCTTTGAAGTAGTACCACTTGTTAGAAATTAACTTCCAACCAGTAGCCATTTCACCCGACTTGTCAAAGTAGTACCATGTTCCATCTGGTCGCTTCTTCCATTTGTCAGAAAGCATATAACCCGAACCGTCAAAGTAGTACCATGTTCCGTCAATCTTTTCAAATTGCTCTTTAGGATAAGAACCGTCTGAACGTACATACCAAAAACCTGTGTCGTTCTTCTTCCAGCCAGAATCAATTTCTGTTTCTTCATCATCTACCAACACAATGTTTTTATCAAAAGGATTTGAAGAGTATTGCCACCAGCGAATCCCTTCCATTGATGGGAAGTATTCAAAATCAGCGTTACCATCATTTAAACCATACCCAGCAATCCACAAGCTGTTAGGGTATTTCTCAATAATTTGTTCATAGTAAACATTACTAAGCGTGAATGGTTTATAGCTGTAGTAGATAGGTTCATACCCAGCTTCTTTAATGACATCCATGAATCGGATACAAGCATCTGTATTGGCTTGAGCATCACCACTTGCGTGGTCTTCATAGTCTAACACAAGATACTTAACGCTCTGTGGAACATTATCAATAAAGAATCTAGCTTCAGCTTCTGCTTGTGATACATCACCACCAAACCAAGCAAAGTGGTAAAATCCTACAGGAGTTGATTGTTCTGCTTGTGATGATAAGCATGGATTGATATAACTTGTACTTTCTGAGATTTTAATAATAGTATTGGTTGTACCCATGCTATATAAAATACCTGTAATATCATAACCATTGTGTGATGAAACATCGATGAATAAGTCGTTTTTTTTCATTTGTTTTTTCCTTTCTTATGGTAAAGCGCCCGGCCATGGGTCGCTTGTTAAGTACGAGATAGAACTTACTCGGATATCTCCGATATCGCGGTCAGTAGGTACAGGGTCAGTAAACTGGAAGCGTAACATATTGCTATCTCCTTGCCCGCCGAGGTACCACGTTCCATAAGGTACACCTTTGTCGTTGTAAATACCACCGATGAGAGATGCTTCAGAGCGGAATCCGTAAGGAACCCCTCCTAAGCCTAAAATATAACAGTTACGCTCACGGTCTGATGGTTGCAATACATAACCAGGACCGCCTCGACGAACCACTCCGAACCAACCCCAAGAAAGCCCTCCGAATTGATACACAATAGTGTCATTTTTTCTGCGTACTTTTAAATATGATGAGCCTAGTTTTGAAACAATAGGAAGAGTTCTCCAACCAGTATCACCCGTCAAGACTTCCCATCCTTGACTATCTGTCCTACTTCTTTTTATCCACTTCAAAGCGCCATTTGTAACAGCGGTATCGACGTAAGTAGTACCGACTGGTGCAGCAACTCTACCGTTTGGCATACCAGTACCGTGAATTTCATATTCATTGACTTGTCCAGCGGGTGTGCTTGTGGAAGTCGGAAGTACAACGCTTCCCCCACCGTCAGATAGAACAAGCGTATTACCAGTCAAGGTTAGCTTTTGAGGAATACCGACACCGTCAGCACCTCGTGGTCCAGTAGGTCCGACTGGTCCAGTTAAACCAATAGGTCCTTGCGGTCCAGCGGGTCCTTGTTCACCACGTTGTCCGTCTTGTCCACGTTCGCCTTGTAAACCTTGAGGTCCAGCCTCTCCCTGTGGTCCTTGCGGGCCAATCGGGCCAGCTTCTCCCTTATCGCCTTTAGGCCCTTGGGATAAAGAAACGTTCTGCAACTCTTCCTTGGTCGCATACTGACTAGTATCAATAGTAGGCTTATTCTCTAAGGCCTCTACACGCTGTTTTAAGGCGCTATCGTCATAGACGGTATCTTTATCTGTCTTTGCCTTTAAAGCCTCAATATCGGCTGAAATATGACTTATTTCGGTGCGTAGATTACTATCGTCATACGTACCACCCTGTGCCTTGATTTTTTCAAAGAGCGCATCCAATTCTTGCTTGGTCACAATGTCATTCACATTGACAATCCGACCAGCTTCACGCTCAATAAGTGGTGTTTGAGTAGCTTTATCGATTTCGCTTACATGGACACAAAACATAAAGCTATACACGTCTGCTGATTGTTCGACTTTCTCGAAGTAGATATAGCCAAGCACGTTTTCATCTGCTGTGATTAGAGATGTGTCAAATCGAACCGTAAATGAATTACCTTCGATTGCTGCTTCTACTTCCTGGTATCGCTTAGTCCCTTTGAAATAGAACAAGCAGATAACCTTAGTAGCGGTCAACTCATCAAGTGTGAACTTAAATTCAGCAATGCCTTTATCTTTACTGTAAAACTCTTGATAAAGCCTGTCAATATCTCTATTTTCGGTTGAAATGGTTAGCTTTTTTTCAATAACCTTTTTCAAGTGCTACCTCCTTTCTTTTCAAAAAGAAAGAGAACCCTTTTGGGTTCTCAAACCTGTTAGTCTTCGCTTGGTTCAGTATAGGTCAATGCTCGTTCACTATCTGAAAACCCTGAAGTTGTCGGATCGTTAACAACACCAACTAAAACGAGAAACGCAAACAAAACATTGATAAACACTAGAATTTTATCGACTGTATCGCCAAATTCCAAAGTAAGATTGAAAATATTCGCAAATGCTTGTGCAAGTAGTGCCAAAGCTGGAACTAAAGCAAGCCAAAAGTTTTTGTTTTTAAGTCGCACGGACCAGTTAATTTTATTCATCATCATTCTCCTCTTTGATTTCTAGTTCAACTTTATCTTTCTGGTCAATATTAATTAAAAATTGACCAAGCTTTCTTGCATTGTCTTTCTTAATCTGATTGATATAAGGCTTCAATGCGTCTGGAAAAGCTAATCCTATCATTTCCCAATTCTCGATAACTGAAAACAGATAATTGAAAGAGAAAAACATTGTCCAAGCAATTCCAAAACTACGAAAACCAAGTGAACGAGCATACATGGCTACAAGCAAGATAACAACGAAAACAATAAAATGTCTAATCAATCCCATTGTGCCCACTTTGCTATCAAATCGCTTAGTTTTAAATGCCTTGATATATCCTGTCACGATATCTAAAATCATCAACCAAAAAAAGAAATGAATGTAAGGACTGTATGAAAGATTTTTCAAGTGCTCAAGCAATTCGCTAAATGCTAAATCTTGCATAAACACCTCCTACTAGTTTGAAGCAGGGGTAGGTGTAGCAGCCGTTTCTGCTTTAGGCAATCCAAATTTCCAAACAGCAAGGATGCCATTTTGAGACGGTGCACCTTCAAGTTGTTTGACTGTTTCTCCCTGGTAGATAAATTGTTGATTAGTCTGAATCAAGATGCGTTTACCTTCTCCATTAACTTCAGTGTGTTCGGGATCTTCAATCGCAAACATTGAACCTGGAGAATAACTCTTACCGTTTTCAACAAGCGGGAAGAGTTCTACAAGTTCCTTGTAAGTGGTGCCATAAGCAATTTTTTCGCCCATAATTGAATCTTGAGCCATAACACGAACTACTTTATTGATTTTCTCAGTGATTTCAAGTAGTTCATTCTGTTTGTTTTCGGTTTGAGTAAGTTTTTGCTCAGTCTGTTCGATTTTAGATTGAGCTTGAACAATTGCTGAACCTGGATCTAATTCTGTTCGTAAGATATCCAATACCGCTTGGATAAGCACGTCTTCTTGGTCTTGTGTACGGTCACCCGCTAACTCACGAAGGTTTGAGCTATAACGGTTACCGTCAGCAAGTTTGATTTCGACTACGGTCATAACGTTGTCCCCAAGACCGCGAGTATAAGGTTTGTTTGCTAAAGTATAATTATTTACTGTCATTTGTTGTTTGTCCTTTCACTTCTTCAAATTTTGCTTTAAGTTCTTCGTTTGACTCAATGACTTTTAAAATCTCATTGAGTTGATTTTGTGTTACTTCATAGAGAGCCTTATAGGTTGCTGCATCATTAGCTTTAAAAGCGACATCTTCGCTTAAATTTCTAATGATCCGTTGACTAATTTCTTCTTGCATTTACTTCCTCCAATTTTTGATTAAGTTCTTGAATAGCCTTGATTAGATAAGGCACGAGTGCTGTATAGTCGATATGCAAATAATCGTCTGGATTGTCTGGATTTTTTGAAATAGCTTGTGGAATAACACGTTCAACTTCTTGAGCGATTAAACCAATTTCCTCATGTTTCTTATCTTTGATAAAATCAAACTCAACCATATCAAGTTTACTGAGAGTATCTACCGCCTTGATTTGTGTTGGTGCAATATTCTCTTTCAAACGTCTATCTGAAGATTTATCAATCCAATATTTAACGCTTCCAGAACCGATTTGATTCCACCAAACAACCGCATTATCTCCTCCTTTTGGATTTGGACCTGCTCCGATGATGTCAGAATCCCACATGCTCAATCCACCATAAAATATGGGTTTCTTATAACAATTTACATTTCCATAGAAGTTAGCGGTACTTGTGGAAGCGAACTCAACCACATTGTAAAAACCAGCTTGGTTTTTACAGAACATTTTACCAGTCCGTTCAACATACCAAGCGTACGGCCCTACTTTATCCCAATCATCTCCCCAGTTAACCCAGAGAGCCGCTTGTTCCCATTTTGAACTACCATTACTCATCCCGACTGCGAATTGGTTTTGACCAGTTAGCCAATATACGTTAGGGTCTTTTTCGTGTGTACCAATTTGGAAGCCACCGATTTTACCTTTATAACCTTCAAGTAAGGTTGCTGAGACTACAACGGACCGTAGTTTGTTGATGAAAGCTGTTTTAGCAGCTAAAGTATCTGTGAATACGTCGCTAGATACAAGCTTCTTTGCTAGAGCTGTGTCCATGAGCACCTTGTCAGCTGTTACTGCTCCAGCTCCCAAAATAGTGGTAGTGACTGAACCAGCTTCAAAATTGGCAGTCTTGAGTTTGTCAATCATGGCCGACTTGATGACTGCATTATCAATCAATGTCTCGCCTGTTATGTGAGTGGCCTTACCGACGATGCGGTTGTTACCATTAGCTCCAATGTTAATCCCAGCAATGAGATCTCCTGCGCTATTTAAGGACTTGATAGCAAAGCTATCTTTCATAAGGGACATAGTCACTCGATTATATTCGTTATTGTAGTCCGTGCTGTCGATAAATTCATTAGGAATTATCCGTTTGTCGACAATCATAGGCTTATGAATAACGATATTACCAGGGCTTGTCAGAGTAAATCTAAGACTGTACTCGTTTAGCTCACCAGTGGATGGGATGTCTAGATACCCTGTGAATACCTGATTGCCTGTTTTGGTAATCGATATTGGATAATTGCAATACATGTTAAGATTGTTAGTGTTATCCAACAACTGAATGAAAATCCTACCGTCTCGTGGCACCTTGTCAACTGCAATCTCAATGCGATAACCAAGGCTTTCTCCTTGTTTAACAAATTTCTTTGTTAAAGGGAACTGAACTCCCAGCCAGTCAGACATTGAGTCCGTATAGTTAATTCTAATCCCGTCATGGTCGCCCCAACCGACACGACTTAAGTGTGTATCCGTTGCGACTGATGAAATGTATTTCGGAATTTTAGTCGGAGCGTAAAACAGGTTGGTAAGATTGCTGAATCTCTTGCCTACCTCGACCTCAAATAATTCTGAGGTCAAGGCCATGCGTGAGATGTTGTTTGAAATGTCGCTTTCAGCACCACCCAAAATCCTCTCATATAGCTGACTTGTCTCTTTCACACGTTGGAAATCGCTCTGATTAACTTTCCCATTTACTTGACTAGAAATCGTAGCAAAACGACCGTCTACAGTTTCTTTGTATTCGGCTAGCTTCTGCTCTACATCACCTTTAGCGGGTTGCCAGTGAATGAGCGGGATAGCACCACGGACAAGTGTAGCCCAACTCATATTGCCTTTTGCTTCGTATGGATGCGAAGATAAAATAATTTCAGTGCCAGCTGGAATTTCTTGTCGAGGTGTAAATTGCACCATCCAAGCATCTATCGCTTGGTTATAATTCAATCCTCTCCAATCGACTCCGTCAAAAAACGTATGACCTGTCGCATTCTCTCCGTGCCAATATTTCGTGACAAGAGTATAGGTTTGATTGGCTTGCAAGGTTTCAACGAGTCTATATCGTTTATCGTGCTGATTGTAAAATCCGTCATTACTATTTTTCAGCAAGTTCCCACTTGTTCCAAGAGAGAGACTTTCTAAGCGTCTTTCAACGCCCTGAACGTTTTCTTGGAAAGTGCTTTTTCCGACAAAATCCCTTGTTACATCTTCACGAACCGCTCTAGCCTGACTAGCACTTTCCTCACGAACATAACGCTTCAAGTCGGTGATAGTATCCCCTAGCTTATCATTTTGTTTGTTGACTTTGTCTGCCAAGCTAGCAAATATAACACTGTTTTGATCTGCAATATACTTAGCTTCTTCAGCAAGTTCTGAACTTGCCCCAGCCTTTCGCAACGCTTCTTCTGCTTTTTTCTTTGCTTCGTCGAATCCTTCTGGACTGAAATCATGAAATCGTCTGTTGATTTCATCAGATAGCGCCTGTTTGTTCTCTTCAGCTTTGGCTTTGATGGCATTCACTTCATCTGTGAATTGATTAGTTAACTCTTCTTTTTTTCGGTCAAAAGCAAGGTCAGCATTTTGGATTTCTTTAGCTAGTTTTGCTTCAAAAATCCCGTCTAAATGTTGAGTTTCGTTTTTGACGGCATCACTCACCGCATTACCGATTGCACTTGCTAAGCCTGATTGAAACTGACCAAAACCAATAGACTTCAATTTCTTAGCCATTGGTGAGTAGTTGTATTTAGTGATTTTCTTCCTTACATCCAGATCGTAGTATTCGTGGTATACACCTACAACATCAAACATCTGTACTGGAACATCACTCTGACCGATAACATCAATTTCAATGCTATCTTCTAGCATATCGCACAAGGTTGTCCTGAAATACTGCTCTCCATACTTTCGAAGGCTTGCTTCATCCTTAACATCCTGGTCGTTGACTTCTACAACATCCTCATAAATCTGACTGTATTTGTTAATCAGTGGACTATCGACAACCACCTTATAGTGTTTATCAACTGGATTTTCTCCCTCACCACGGATGGTTGTGATAAAAGTGATGCGAGTCCGTAAAGACTTAGTAGAGGTCTTATGCTCATAGCTGGATAGGTTCTTTTTATACATAAAAAGCGATTCATTTTCTGAACCGCCATTTTTCAATAATCGTACTTGGTAGCCATGCCTAACTAAATCACCACCCCACAAACCAAGGATAGAATGTTTATCCTTGGTCAAGGCTTCCATAGCGTTTTTACTATCAATATTAAACGTGTGTCTATCGTCAATATCTGAAAAGAACGAGAATGGATTGCTACGAGTGATACTTCCTGCAAAACTGCTTAATGCAGCTGAACCAGATACTCTATCTAAAGAAATTGGATTGACAACATAGTGATTTAACATTGTCATAACCTGGTTAGCATAGACTTGAATATGTCCGTGCTTTTTCTCGACTTCGAAAATCACAAAGTCTTGTTCTCCATGGAGATCATCAGCGGTCAAGAATGTTTCTTCTCTTAGCCTTTGCCACAAGATATTGTTTGTTGGAAATTTAAACGTTAATTGATAGGTACTATTTGCTTCTTGAACGATATCATCATCGTAGGCAGCATTAAGAGGTATATTTCCTTCTGTTAAATAAATCATACTTTATACCTCCAATTCGGTTTAATAGTCACCTTACGTACATTTCCTGTATACGCAACACCACTAGTACCGACAGGGATTTCAAAGAACCCCCCACGTTTTCGAAGAGTGTTCTGTACAGCCCCAGTTGCGTTATAGATGTTCTGCTTCCCTTGCCTGCAGTCGATTGTTGCTTTTGTGTTGACAGTTAGATACATGGTCTTACGTCCAATTGTAAGTGATATATCTCCGTCACCTTCAATTTCAATGATAGGCTCAGAATAGACCGTACCGATGTTATCAATCGTCCCAGTACTTGTTAATACAACTGGTGCAACATCCTTTGGATACCTGAATGGTTGCATGTCTAACTTGATAGATAGTTCCCAACCATACATACCTTTTTGTTCAATTTCAGTATCTAGTAAATCAGCAAAAAAAAGCGAATCAGGTTGATTACTGAATTCCAGTTGATTTCCTACTGCTTTAAATTTCTCAATCAATATTGACAAGTCAGAAAAGCGTTCAATAAAAATACGAATAGTCCGTTCGTAATTTTCAAAAGTGCCTTCTTCTTGATTATAGCTACCATTCATACCAAATGGTTTTATTTGTTCTGAGAAGCGAGGAGTGGCAGAATGAATTGTCCCAAAATCTACAACTACACAATTCCTCAGACCAGAAGTTGTAAAATCATTTACCTTTAAATAATTCGACATTAAATGCCCTCCCTTCTCATAATGTGACCTTGATATTGATAAGAATTTTCTGCAATCACCTGACCATCAAGATAAGTGTTGAAATCTTTATCAAGCAGTTTTCCAAGGAGATTTTCTACACTTTCTTTTAGGTTCACTAATTCAGTTACCACAGATTGACCATTTCCATAACTGTCAGCAGTAGATGTAAAATTCTGATATCCACTGGCAGTGTTTCGAGCGTTAACACTCTGGATCCGTCTACTTAAATGTGAAATTTTTGTATCTTCAAAACCAATACCTTTTTCATAGTTTGGGATACCCAAACGGTTCATCAAACTACGAGTTTTACCAGCTCGCATAACCTTTGAACCAGGAGGTAGTGGTAAGACTACATTTCGACCTTCTGGGATAAAGGACGTACCGTCTGGTAATGTAACCAACTCTTTATAGAGAGTACCACGTTGGTCATTGACCGTTGCAAGACCACCAGGGTGATTATCCGTACCTTTAGCGTGTTGCTCTGTAAAATGTCGTGTGATGATATCAATAAACTTAAACGCTGGTAAAGATGTCAATCCAGACCATACACTATTGATCACGCTACTTGTATTGTCTCGTGCATCGATATCAATAGGCCCGTTCTGCCTAACTGCATTTACAGCATACTCTGCAGATTTAGCTTCTCCTTGTGTTCTGTCGACAGCGTTAATATCAATTGGTTTAAATTGATAAGGAGAGTTTACACTTAAACTTGCTGATTGTGATTCTCCTGCTGTGTTATCATTAGCATTAATACCAATCGGTACTTCTTGTTTTGGAGAGTTCACACTTATATTAGCGCTACCAACTGCAGCAGCTGTATTATCTACTGCGTCTAATGATTTAGTAGCAGCAGGGGCTAAATTCCATTCGGCAAGCTTATCCATCGAAATTTTACTATTGTACAAAACATTGTTTGGATTGATCGTCAAATCCTTTGTAAATGGAGTAGTTGCGTTCCAAGTTGTCAAAGTATCTGTTGAACGTGCGACAGCATTTCTAAAGTTTTCATCATTAGCAAGCAATTCTTTTTGTTTCGGAGTTAAAGCGTCATAATTAGCAAGAGCCTTTGTTGCTTCATCAGCCTTACTCATGATGTCAGTATTCTTCAAAAGAAGCTCTTTAACACTAGCAGGCATATCATTCCAAATTTTTAAACTGCTTTCACTATCAAAAATAGCTTGTAGACCTGCTTGGTTCTGGACGATTACTTGTTTTTCCTCAAGCGTCATATCTTGCCACTTGCCTGATTCTACAAGTGCCTCAGCAATTGTAGCACGAGCATTTGAGTTGATATTAGCTGTTTTAGCAATGAATTGTAATTGCTCCCAACCATCTGCAGATTTAGCAGCTTCTCCGATTACTTCTTTTACATTGGACTTGACTTGGAAATTACCGTTTTTGTCAATATTACCAACTAGCAACGACCAAGCGTCATTAGCTTCTTTAACCTCTTTACTCATCTCGCTAGTATACTTAGCAAGAATACTATGAGAATTACCAGCTTTTTCAGAAGCTTCGGCCGCTTTCTGGCCAATAGCTTCATACGATAAGCCGTATTCTTCCAAAGCTTTTTTAGCTTCTTCCCAATAGTTCCAACTTTGACCAGTTCTAGATTTAACTTTTTCGTCTAAATCCTTCATGACTTGATAATATTTCGTTCCTAAAGCCTCCATGGTTTGAGTATGGTTTGCCTCAAGCACTTGCATTTTATTATTATAAGTTTCTTGGTCGATAGCCTTCCCGTCTAATAGTTCTTTCAACTCGCTCTTAGATGATTCATAGAGTTTTTTCTCTTCATCCATAGCTTGTTTCAAAACATCCTTAGTATGTTTTAATTGAGTTTCATTTAAACTACTAATGTCTCCATTCAACGCTTGCAATGCTGCTTTTTGTTGATCAGCAGATAAGTTCATCATAGAAAGTTTAGCTTTAATCATCTCGTTTTGATTGTTCAGGATGATTTCTTTCTCTTCTTGAGAGAACTTACTAGCATCGCCATTGTGACGTTGGTAAATTTCATTGATTTGGTTCATCATCGCTTCTGTATTTGAAACGATTTGACCATTTCTTTCTTTAGCTTTAGAGATTTGTTCTTCACTGAGACCCCATTTAGCACCCAGTTCTTCCATTCTGTGGTTGCTTTGGTCTGCTGCTGCTTGGATATCTTCATAAAGCTTTTTAAAAGCACCTGAAACTTTTTCAACATCTCCAGCGTGAGTTCCAAAGTTTGCTACCGCTACACTCGTTTCATCTACTGTTTTTTGGAAGCTTCTCAATTCCCCCCTTGCAGTATCACTCAGCTGAGTTCCGAACTCTTCTGATTTTATACGTGCTTTTTCTTGCTCGTTACTAAGATAGGCAAGACCTGCACTTGCCCCTACTAACGCGACAGTAGCCAATCCAATCGGACTAACTAAAAATCCTAGTGCACTACCAAGCAAACCAGTCCCTGCACTTGCTCCTGCTACTGCAGTTTCAACTGCTCCAGCTGATTCAGCCAATGCATTTAAACCAGCTGGAATATTTGCAAGATATTTAACTGAACCGCTTAGGAAACCAATACCTTTTGACAAACCACCGATGGCCTTCACAAAACCACCAACGACTGATATACCACCGCCTAACAATTTCAATGCAGGGCCTAAAGCAGCTGCCATCAGCCCCCACTTGATAATATTTTGTTGTTGTTCTGTTGATAATGAACTGAATTTTTTAGCTAGATCAGCAAGATTGCTTATCCACGGCTTGACTGCATCAAGACCACCTCGAAGGGCTTTGATAAGTGGTCCTCCAAATTCAATTGCAATATCTGTTAACTGGTTTCTAAACATTTTCAACTGAGACTCGGTAGTCTCATAACGTTTATTCGCTTCATTGGTCAATGCAGTATTATCTTTCCACGCTTGGTTAGAACGTTCGACGGCTGCACTCATCTTATCTGATGACAAAGCTAAAGATTTAAGCATATTTCCTTGCCTAATTCCTGTCATGCCTAATTTCATCAAGATAGCATCCATATTTGCGCCACTTTCATGCGCTGTGTTAAGACCTTTAATAAATGATTGTAAAGCTTCAGCAGGTTTTTCTTTCCACGCTTGTTGAAACTCTTCTGATGTTGTACCAGCGACTTTAGCAATCAATGCTAAATCATCTGCTGAGTCCTTAGTTGTCAATGAAACTGCATTACCAATAGCTGTAAGGGTTTGAGTCATTGCAGTACCCAATTATGTTATCGTTAGGCTCTTTATCCCAACTTCTCATGGTTTCCCATGAGTTCAGACTATATCATCACCTTCGACTTTATTCGTTAAGGTGTTAAGCGC
>ENA-OWND01001739-OWND01001739.1-metagenome-genome-assembly--contig:-NODE-1739-length-12786-cov-4.919095_pt1 | contig 12786 bp, 12 predicted proteins | sample MGYA00245342_ERZ651119 | MGnify/ENA primary metagenome ERZ651119 (study PRJEB26857, sample SAMEA4031756) | metagenome | biome: human; feature: oral; material: saliva | place: Philippines | collected 2014...
CGGATTGGAACAGATCGCAGACTACATCAAAGAACTGCATTTTTCGGACGACGACATTGCCTATCTCGAAACGCTAGGACTCTTCTCCGCAAAGTTCCTTGACTATCTGCGCAACTTCCGCTTCACCGGCGACATCGATGCCGTGCCCGAAGGCACTATCGTCTATCCTAACGAGCCGCTCATCACGGTCACGGCCCCAATTATCGAAGCGCAGTTGATCGAAACTTTCTTACTCACGCAGGTCAACCACCAATCTCTCATCGCCACGAAGGCCAATCGCATTGTGCGCGCGGCACAAGGACGCAGTGTGGCTGACATGGGTGCGCGACGTGCACACAACATCGACGCCGCCGTCTACGGTGCTCGCGCCGCCTACATCGGTGGTGTGGGTAGTACTGCCACCGCATTGGCAGGAAAACAATTCGGCATCCCCGTGGTCGGCACCATGGCCCACAGCTGGATCATGTTCTTCGACGGAGAATACGACGCCTTCAAACGCTATGCCGAAATCTACGGCAGTTCCTCCGTTTTCTTGGTCGACACGTACGACACGCTCAAGTCGGGTGTACCCACCGCCATCCGTGTTGCCAAAGAAGTGCTCATCCCCCGCGGTCAACGTCTCCTCGGTGTGCGCATCGATTCGGGCGACATGGCCTATCTCTCCAAGAAAGTGCGTGCCCTGCTCGACGAAGCCGGACTGCAAGACTGCAAGATCATGGCTTCCAACAGTTTGGACGAACGCACCATCACGTCGATCATCGCCCAAGGAGGCTGCGTCGACAGCTACGGGGTGGGCGAACGCCTCATCACGGCTTACAGCGACGCCAAATTTGGTGCCGTCTACAAATTGGCGGCCATCAAACAAGGAGACACCTTCGTTCCCAAAATCAAGCTCTCGGAAAACGTGGGTAAGATCACCAATCCCGGACGCAAACGCCTTTTCCGCGTTTACTCGGACATAGGTCACTCCATCGCTGATCTCATCACTTGCGACACCGAGACGGTCACCGATGGTTCGCCTTTCGAATACCTTTCTCCTGAAAAGCCGTGGGCGGTTCGCACCTTCGAGCACTGCACCTTCCGCGAACTTCTCCAACCGCTCTTCCGCAACGGAAAGCAGGTGGCCGAACTTCCCGCGCTCAAAGACATTCGCGCTTACGTTCGTCGCCAACTGGACGAAGAGGTGTGGAAAGAAGAGCAGCGTTTCGAAAACCCCCACATCCACTACCTCGACATGAGCGTCAAATACTATCAAATGAAGATGGATTTGATGAAGAACCACGAGTAAACAACTAATAAATTATACTGCAAAATATGCTTGAACAAACAAAACGTATTGAAGCACTTGACATCGCGAAAGGGATTGGTATAATCCTCGTGATAATCGGCCACATGGTAAGCTCATATCCATTTATGTGGATATATTCTTTCCATATGCCATTATTCTTTATCATTTCTGGCATATGTTTCAAAGAAGAAAAGTACCCTTCCTTTCTGCAATTCATCAAAAAGAGAATTCAAACAATCGCGATTCCAGCGGTCGCACTGTATTTTATAATACTCACTCTCCAAACAATTGTGGGAGTAAGCGGTCTGAACCTACAAGAACAATGGGAAGGAGTTCATCCAGGCTCTCTATGGTTTCTTGTTACGTTGTTTCTTATAGAGTTATTGTACTTTCCACTTTGTAGAATACCCATTAGATGGCGTATCCCCTTATTATTAGCTTCCGCATGCCTTGGCGTTTTCTTTTCAAGAAATCAGATTACGTTTTTTTTCGACCTTACCAATGTGTTTTTCTGTACGGCCTTATATGGATTTGGAAATCTAACATCTCGGTTTCTCCCCTTTATACTAAAGTCCATCAAACGGCAAAAAAAGTGATTGTCGTATTTTTATCAATATGCATGCTTTCAATACCAGTTCTCCTTATTGTTTTGTATGGAGAAAGCTTTAACTTATCATTTAACAGAATACCAAAGCACACTATTCTTTTCACATTTACCGCAATAACCTCAACAGCCTCTATCATAATATTATCAACGACACTTCCTTTTAAAAAGGTTCTTACATATCTCGGACAAAACACTTTGGTTCTTTTGGCTTTCCATGGCATCCCGATAGATGCCGCTTGCTTATACATATCTCCATACATATCCAACCATATAGCATTTAAACTCATTCAATTAATTACCACCTTCTTTTTTTCCTGTGCGTTTATACCAATATTCAACAACTATCTTCCGTGGTGTATTGGTAGAAGAAAACGGCATAGTTAGTATTGCTGCTACCCGACAAAATCATCCAATCAGGGGCGCAAACGCGTTTGCTTAGAAAAGGAGCACTCGATCGCCGACCTCATCAGCTGCGATACCGAAACGGTCGGGGACGGTTCGCACCTTCGAACACTGCACCTTCCGCGAGCTCCTCAACCCCCTCTTCCGCAATGGGCAACTCGTAGCGGAGCTCCCCGCGCTCGAAGACATTCGCGCTTACGTTCGTCGCCAACTGGACGAAGAGGTGTGGAAAGAGGAACAGCGTTTTGAGACCCCCCACATCCATTACCTAGATATGAGCGTCAAATACTATCAGATGAAGATGGATTTGATGAAGAACCACGAGAAATAACTGAATTTATTATAAAACACTATGCCTGAACAAACAAAACGCATTGAAGCTCTTGACATCACAAAAGGGATTGGTATAATCCTCGTGATAATCGGCCACATGTCGAGCTCCTATCTTCGCGATTGGATATATTCTTTCCATATGCCTCTATTTTTTATTATTTCCGGTATATGTTTCAAAACTGAAAAATATCCATCATTCCTCCCCTTTTTAAAACAAAGAATCAGAATACTCGCAATTCCGACCTTGGCGCTATATTTTATAATTCTGATTTTGGAAACACTTACAGGGATGAAAGGATTTGACTTACAACAGCAACTGAAAGGAGTACATCCCGGCGTACTATGGTTTCTAATCACTTTACTGTTCTCTGAATTGCTTTACTTTCCACTGAGTAAACTTACAATTCTGTGGCGTATTCCCTTATTATTTGTCTTGGCTTCCGCTGGTGTTTTCTTTGCAAAAAACCATATCACAGTTTTTTTTGATCTTACAAATATCTTCTTTTGTACAGCTTTATACGGATTAGGCAACTTGTTTTCTTCTTCAATTCCCTCAGTACTTGAGCGCATCAAGCAACTAAACAAATATATTATTATCTCATCAACGACTTTCGCGCTTGTTATTCCTCTATTACTCATTATAATATACAGAGAAACTTTTGATCTAGCCTCAAACTTTATCCCTAGTCCGGTTGTTCTATACACGATATCAGCCGTTACTTGCACTTTTGCTGTAATTACTTTGTCGACTATTGTTCCGTTTCAGAAACTCCTTAAATTCTTTGGGCGGAATACCTTGATTCTTTTGGCTTTCCATTCTCTGATAATTACACTCTCAAGCACATATTTGGCTCCATTCTTTTACAGTCATATTATATATAAGATCATAGAATTATTCGTAGTTTTCCTAGGATCTAGCGCTTTCATCCCTATTTTCAATAGATATATACCATGGGCTATAGGAAAGCGAAAGTAGTCGATTTAACTTGAGAATACAAAACCTGCCGAATGCAGCTCCACGAGCTTACATTCTGCAGGTTTTATTTTTTCATTCAAAGAACAAAAGAACGGCTTAATCTTCATCCTCGAAATCGGTGTTGAGTTCGAGGGCGTCGTTATCCACTTCTTCCTCGTTATCGTCCACACGATTTGGCTTTCAGGAATAAAGCCTTTGAAACATGCATCGCTTCGACGATTTTTTCAGTGATCTCGTCCATCAATTCGGGATTATCGGACAGCGTGCGCTTCAAACCTTCGCGACCTTGTCCGAGTTTCGTAGCGCCGTAGCTATACTACGAATCGCTCTTCTTGATAATGTCCAAATCTGCGCCGATCTCATCACTTGCGACACCGAGACGGTCACCGATGGTTCGCCTTTCGAATACCTTTCTCCTGAAAAGCCGTGGGCGGTTCGCACCTTCGAGCACTGCACCTTCCGCGAACTTCTCCAACCGCTCTTCCGCAACGGAAAGCAGGTGGCCGAACTTCCCGCGCTCAAAGACATTCGCGCTTACGTTCGTCGCCAACTGGACGAAGAGGTGTGGAAAGAAGAGCAGCGTTTCGAAAACCCCCACATCCACTACCTCGATATGAGCGTCAAATACTATCAAATGAAGATGGATTTGATGAAGAACCACGAGTGAGTGTACTTCCTTGACACGAAAAACCTCCACATGCTACAGCCTTTCTTCCAAGGACTACCGCATGTGGAGGTTTCGCTTTCCTATCAGAAGCACGTCTTCTAATCAAAATATGTTCGGGAATACCGAAAGATCAGAAAAAAGTTCAGTTTGCCCGCACCTACTCCCAAAAGTGATTGACATCGTTTCCTTCATTCTCCTTAGCTGAAGCCGCACCGGGTTTCGATTCGTCTTTCAGCTCTTTCCCCTTCGTGTCGATCCATTTCACCTTTCCTCCTTTCACCACTCGGCAGATTCCATTTCGGAACCGGCCGACACTGTCATACTTTTTGGATTTGATGACCACAGTGCCCGCCGTATTTATAAATTGGAAATGCTTCTTGTCAACGCGCAGAGCAGCCAAGCCTTCAGAGAAATCGTAGGCGGTCATCCACTGAATGGGAATCACGATCGCCCCACTCCGGTCGATGTAGCCGTAACGTTCCGCCGCCTTCACCACCGCCAAACCGTCATGGAACACCCCGACGGAATCGAACTTCACCTCGGCCAACTGCTCACCATCGGCAGTGAGAATCCCCCACTTGTCGCCGATACGGACGTGCAAATCACGCGCCGCCCCCATGTCCGGCAACTCCTTGCTCGAAGGATCCGACACATCTTTACGCAATTCGTCGAAAGCCATCGGCTGAATTTGCTTGCCTTCGGAATTGACAATGCCATATTTCCCGTTCAAACGGCACACTGCCAATCGCTGCTCCGTACGCACGCCATTCGTGATCTTCATGCGCGTCGCGAAATCAGAAAGGTAATCGTAGGCACAAGGCAATTTCGTCGTGAAATTTTCACTATCGAGCGTACCCACTTTTCCCGAAACCACTGCATAGAGATCCGGATGCTTACGTTGATCCAACTGCGCAAAATCTGACAGCAACACCTCTTTCTTCTTCTTTTCTTCATAAATAAAGAACGAACTGAACTTGCACGGCTGCACTTTCTCCCCCTCCGACGAATAAATGCCGTAGGTATTGTCTTTTCGCGTCCAAAGGAACTTGCACGGCTGCACTTTATCTCGCACTGGCGAATAAAAGCCGTAGGTATTGTCTTTTCGCGTCCAAAGGAAAAGCTCGTCAATCACTCCGCAGTCATCAAATGCACAGGGCACCAACTCCTCGCCTGTCCTGCTCATCAGTCCCTTCAGTCCATTGCGCTTCACCGAACAAAAGCCGACGTACTTGTTCAAGTCGACGTCGTCATACACACAGGCGATGGTCGTTTTTCCGTCCCAATCAAGCAATCCATGCAGCGAGCCGTTGGTCACTACGTAGTATTCGTCGCCGTCTCCGGCTTGCACTTGGTCGTATTCACAGGGAATAATGGTTTCCACGCGGAAACTCCCATTAGCCTTTCCGACTTTGACCATGCCCATCTTCCCGTTGCGTCTCACGCTCCAACGTTCTCCACCTTCGTCAGTCAAGTCGCTATAAGTGGTCGGGAGAATCTCGCCACTGCTCGTACTCACAAAGCCATAACCGCGATCCGTACGGCAAACATACAGATTGTCTTCGTAATCGAAATTATCCTCGTAGCGCAGCGAACGATATTTGAAAGCAATGCGCACCTTGCCCTCTTCGTCCACCACACCCCAATATTCACCCGGTTCGCCGTTGGGCAGTTTCTTCTGCGCCACCGCCATTCCGTAGTGAAAGTCTTCCACATTTGTGTAAGCGTGAAGCGGGTCTTTGCGTTCCTCCGCTTTGCGCGCCAATTCAGCAATGGACTGCGCCGGCACTCCCAAGACAAAGCAAGAGAGCACCAGCAACAACCAAATGCGAAGCCCGCCGCATCGGCGATCAATAAACATGCGTGTATCGTTCATGGGTACTATTGTCTATCAATGCGTTGTCGTCATACGACACCGTGATACTAATCGAAGGCTTGGCGGTGATTCGCCCATACTTGCGGTTCAGCTTCTGGAAAACCGGTTTCGAGGTCGAAATTTTATTGCCGTTGGCATAAATTCCGTCCGAAGTGATTTCCAACGTCACATCGTCATGCTCATATCGCTCGTCCGCCACAAACTGTCTCACGTCATAGGGTTTGCTGAAACCGGGGGCCTCCGGTTGTGAGTAGGTGCGATCCATTCTCATCGAATCTGCTGTAACGCTACTGCGAGTCTTCGCATCGAAAACGTCGATCGCCCGACTGCCGTCGGATTCTGCACCGGCCTGCCCTTCGTCTGCTCGCTGCTCGTTTTGCCCTTCGCTGCCCCATGAGTAGTCCCCGCTACTTTGCGCAGCAACCGTGTCTGCGTAGTCCGCCGTGGTCGAACGGTGGCTTCTGGGGTTCAGCAGGAAAAAGAACATTGCACCGATTCCCAGCAGCACGACGATCAGCACGATCGCTATCACCATCGGCGCCTTGCTCTGCGTTTCAAGTGGCGGGGTGTAGAGGGCAGAAGGCTCCGCAGGTTGTGCTCCATTGGGAGATGTAGTTGACTCAGAGGCGAGAACTGTCTGCGCCGATTCTTCATCCCCCGACGTTTTTGTCCGCAGGGTAACCTTTCGTTTTTGCTTCATCCCACAGTGCGGACAAACCTCAGCACGATCCGATACCTGTTTTCCGCAAGCGTTGCATCTTATCAATGCCATAATATGTCATATTAATAGGCCAAACGTAACATCTTAGATATCATCTACAGGAGGCTCTCCGTAAATATTCCATTCTTCGTCGCTTTTCTTGAACAGGAGAAAGAAGTTGGCAAACGGCACCAGCACCCACCAGCCACTCTTACCGGCATCATGCATGCGACGGACACTAACGGAAAGCCCATGCAAGGAAACCATTAGCATAAGAATCAATGCAAAAAATACTCCGAAAACAGTCAACGCACCAAAATCAGCCCAGGCGCTAACTACGTCATGCTCAACGTAGTCCATGTAACGATTAGGGTAGTGACGACCCAAGAAGAATAAAACAGAAAAGAGCCCGTAGACATATAAGGCAATGAAAGATACCACCACCAAGCAGGGCTTGATGATCAAAGTGTAGGACCAATACTCTCTGCGCGAAGCACGTCCGCCGAAGTTGCAGAACCGACGGCCCAGGCAGTGCCACCCCAGCAACGCACATCCGTAAAAATAGGTCGCGAATTGAGCCAAATGCGCGCCAAGGTCAAAATTGATTTGCACCACTTGAGTTGTTGTCGCAACAGGTTGCGGTGATGCCGCGCCTTGTGCACACGAAGTGGAAGTCGCAGGTTGTTGTGGCGTTGCTGTCTGCTCTGCCGGCGTGCGTTGATCGTTCGGGCAGCCACAGCCGGGGCAGGCCGCGGCACTTGAATCATATGGTTGGCCGCAATCAGGACAAATTTGAGTATTCATACGTGATTTAGGGATTAGGGTTGGGATGTTATTTCCATTATGCAGGTTCTTCGGCCGGAGCCCGCCGAACGAATCCATTTCATCTACTACACAATTCGCACGCATCGATCGTTAAACAGATTCACACTGCGAATATATACATACATATATCTATACACCAAAGAAAAAACGCAGAAAATCGACAAAACAAATTACCATCCTAACAAAACGCCGCCGATAGATAGCAAAACACGCAGCTCAACTCCTTTGTATTGCAAAAAAACAATCATGCCGAACGCCTTTCCTTAAGAAAGACGCTCGGCATGATTTTAAAACATTTAGTTCAAAACGAACGCGCCGTTGTAGTCGCGGCTGCGTTCAATCTTCGTCGTCAAAATCGGTGTCCGTGTCGAGGTTGTCGTTGTCCACTTCGTCCTCGTCGTCCGCATCCGCTTTGCTCTTCAGCGGCAAAGCCTTGTCGCCTTGCAGCGCCTCTTTGATCTTCGCCGTGATTTCGTCCATCAGTTCGGGGTTGTCCGAAAGCGTGCGTTTCAGCCCTTCGCGACCTTGTCCGAGTTTCGTAGCGCCGTAGCTGTACCACGAACCGCTCTTTTTGATGATTTCGAGGTCCACGCCCAGATCGGCCACTTCGCCCAGGCGAGAGATACCCACACCGAAAGCGATTTCGAATTCGCACTGCTTGAAAGGAGGCGCCACCTTGTTCTTCACGACTTTCACCTTCGTGTTGAAACCCACCACTTCGTCGCCGTCTTTGATTTTCGAGCCGCGACGGATGTCGAGGCGCACCGACGAGTAGAACTTCAGGGCGTTACCGCCGGTGGTCGTTTCGGGACTGCCGAACATCACGCCGATTTTTTCGCGCAGCTGGTTGATGAAGATGCACGTTGTGTTCGTCTTGGCGATGGTCGAAGTGATTTTGCGCAGCGCCTGGCTCATCAGTCGCGCCTGCAATCCCACTTTGTTGTCGCCCATGTCGCCTTCGATTTCCGCTTTCGGCGTCAAAGCCGCCACCGAGTCGATCACGATAATATCAATGGCCGAAGAACGAATGAGCTGATCGGCGATTTCCAGTGCCTGCTCGCCGTTGTCGGGTTGCGAGATGAGCAGGTTGTCGATGTCCACGCCCAGGTCTTGCGCATAGAAGCGATCGAAAGCGTGCTCCGCATCGATGAAAGCCGCCGTGCCGCCCGCCTTCTGCGCCTCGGCAATGGCATGAATCGCCAGAGTCGTCTTACCCGACGATTCCGGACCGTAGATTTCAATGATACGGCCGCGCGGATAACCGCCGACACCGAGGGCATAGTCCAAACCGATCGAACCCGAAGGAACCACTTCCACGTGTTCGATTTGCTGGTCGCCCATTTTCATGATCGAACCCTTGCCGAAATCCTTTTCGATCTTCGACATCGCCGACTGTAAAGCTTTGAGTTTCTCCGCGGCCGAACTGGCGACGGTGATGGTTTTCTTTGCCATATTGCTGTTTGGATTGGGATTGATGCTGCAAAGATACACGCTGAAAATGACAGTGAGCGTCAATCCAAAAAAATCTCGTCGATATTTTTACGCTGTTGGGGTTGCTATTTCGCTGCGTCGCCCGCCGGTGGAGAGGCCAACTTCGGGTTGTTGAGATGACGCGTGGCGTCGCGTGCCGTTTTCTTGCGCAGGTTCGCTTCGAAAGCCGCGGTCAGGTCCACTCCCGTCTGGTTGGCCAGACAGAGCAGCACCCACAACACATCGGCCATCTCGTCGGCCGGATCCTGCGGTTCGCCCGCCTTGAACGACTGGTCGCCGTAGCGGCGCGACATCACGCGCGCCAGTTCTCCCACCTCCTCGGTGAGCACGGCCATGTTGGTCAGTTCCGAAAAGTAACGCACGCCGTAAGTGCGGATCCACTCATCCACGGCGGCTTGGGCTGCTTGCAAAGTCATAATTTCACGGTTTGCTTTCCTGCAAAGATAGGAATTATTCTTATCTTTGTCGATATTACCCACTCAAATATATTCGTATGTCTCAACAAGGAACGAGTGTGCGCGAGCGGCAAGACACGCACACCGAAGCGCCCCGCAGCTATCGCGTGTGGCTGCTCAACGACGATTTCACCCCGATGGACTTTGTCGTCGAAATCCTCTGCGGACTTTTTGACAAAGCCCCCGTCATCGCCGAAAACATCATGATGCGCGTCCACCGATCGGGACGTGCCGTGGCCGGTGTCTACTCTTTCGACGTGGCGCACAGCAAAGCCGAGAAAGCCATGCGCCTGGCGCGCGAACATCAGTATCCCCTCCGTCTCGAGGTGACCGAAGACTAAACCGGTCGCCCTCCCTTTTTCCGTTGTTCCGATGGATTTCCATTACACTCCCCTCCTCCAACGCCTCTTCACTTCGTCGCGCGACATCGCCGCCGCCCACCACAACGAGTTCCTCACCCCCGAGCACTTGCTGCTGGCCTGCGTGCAGGCCGATCTCTTCAAGGGCCTTGTCTCGCCCGACCGGCTTGAAGCGCTCCGTGCGGCCCTCGTCGAGATCCTGGATCGCGACCTCACCACCTCGTCCGAACCGCCCGAACCGTCTTTCCTCTGGCAACGGCTCGAGCACTTCGCTGCTTTGCTGGGACTCGGTTCGCAGGTGCAAACGCTCGACATCACCCACTACCTCTCCGCCCTCTACTCCCTGGAGCATAGCTTCGCCGCGCAACTGGCCGAACGCTATCTCGGCGACAAGGGCTTCCTGCTCTCGGCGCTCATCGACCGGCTGAACACCGACTTCGGCACACCGCACAATACGCACAGCGCCGACGCCCACGGCAACGAGCCACCCGCGGCCGCCCGCTTCGGAGCAGGTGACGCGGCCGAAGCAGAGCCCACCGACGACTGGCACCGCCACGTCACTTGCATCAACGACCATCTCGACAGCCACAATCCCCTCATCGGCCGCGAGACAGAACTCGAACGCACCATCCGCGTGCTCTGCCGCCTCGACAAGAACAATCCCCTCCACGTCGGCGATCCCGGTGTGGGCAAAACCGCGCTCATCTACGGCCTCGCCGCCCTCATTCGCGACGGCCGCGTGCCCGACCGACTCGCCGGCGCGCGCATCTATTCCCTCCACCTCGGCACCCTCCTCAGCGGTACGCAATATCGCGGCCAACTCGAGAAACGACTACTCAGCATCATCGACGGCATGGCCGAGGAGGGCAACGCCATCGCCTACATCGACGAGATCCACAACCTCGTCGGCGCAGGCCAAACGGGCGAAGGCTCGCTCGACCTCGCCAATCTGCTCAAACCCTACCTCGAAACAGGCAGCGTGCGCTTCATCGGGGCCACCACCCACGAGGAATACAACCGCTATTTCTCGAAAAGCGGTGCCCTCGTGCGCCGTTTCCAAACCATCGACGTGCCCGAACCCTCCATCGAAGAGACCTGCCTCATCCTCGAAGGCTTGCGCTCGCGCTACGAATCGTTTCACGACGTCACCTTTGCCGAGGGCGTCATCGAGCATGCCGTGCGCCGTGCCGATCGCTACCTCAACGACCGCCGACTCCCCGACAAAGCCATCGACCTCATCGACGAAGCCGCCGCTTATCGCGAGGTGCACCCCGACGGCACACAGCTCGTGACGCGCGGCCTCGTCGACACCGTCTGCGTCGTCACGCGCTATTTCGGCGGCATCAAGCTCGGCGCGGGCGGCATTCGCGAAATCGAATTCATCGCCCAAATCTTCCAAATGATACGCGCAGGCCGTCTGAAAACCCTGCAACTGAAAGGCACGCAGGAAACCCTGCGCCAACTCGCCGTTCAAAACATCATCCCCGCCCATACCGCCGACACCCTGCTCGAAGCCTACCGCTTCCTGCGCCAACTCGAACACCGCCTGCAATACTGGGACGACCTGCAAACCCAAACCCTGCCGCAGGATGCCGGACAGCGGCAACTTTTGGCCGAAAGCATGGGTTACACCGACTACGAAGCCTTTTCAGACGGCCTGAACAAGCCGCAGCCGCACTTATCCGCGCCTTTTTTCCGATTTTGCCGCGGCAAAAGGCGAAATTTCTTGGAAAAAATCCCGTCGGCCTTTAAAATACCCCGTTTCCTGCGGCATACAGCATGCCGCCGCCATTTCTCAAACCAAGGATAGAAACCATGATTGGACTAACTTATGCCGCAGATGCCGCACAACCCGGCGGATTGATGTCGTTTGCCCCGTTGGCACTGATTTTAGTGGTATTTTATTTTCTGATCCTGCGTCCGCAGCAGAAAAAATTTAAAGCCCACCAAGCCATGCTGGCCGAACTGAAAACCGGCGACAAAGTGATTCTGGCTTCCGGCTTTACCGGCAAAATCACCAAAGTCGGCGAAAAATTCTTCACTGTCGAAATCGCGCGCAATGTCGAAGTCGAAGTGGAACGCCATGCCGTGGCGGCTAAAAGAACCGATGCATAAGCCGTCAGAAGATTGATTCCGAACAGGCCGTCTGAAACCGGATTTTCAGACGGCCTCATCCCGAAGGTTTGATTATGAACCGTTATCCCTTGTGGAAATACCTGCTGGTTCTCGCCATACTCGGCCTGGGCCTGCTCTATACCCTGCCGAACTTCTTCGGCGACACCCTGGCGGTGCAGATTTCGACCAATCGCCAATCCCTCGCCATCAACAGCCAAACCGAAGCGCGCGTCAGCGAAGCCCTGCGTATGGCGAACATTCCCGACGACGGCATGTTCATCGCCAACGGCTCATTGAAAGTGCGTTTCAAAGATTCGCAAACCCAAATGAAGGCGCGTTCGGTGATTGAAAGCACCTTGGGCGAAGGCTACATCACCGCCCTCAACCAAATCGCCAACACGCCCGAGTGGATGGCGAAAATCCGTGCCAACCCGATGTTCCTCGGCCTCGACCTGCGCGGCGGCGTGCATTTCACCATGCAGGTGGACATGAAGGCCGCGATGCAGAAAACCTTCGACCGCTACGCCGGCGACATCCGCCGCGAATTGCGCCGCGAAAAAATCCGCGTCGGCACCATCGTACAGAACGACAACAGCCTGGCCGTCCCCTTCCAAGACGAAGCCGACTTGAACAAAATCCTGCCAACGCTCAAAAACATGTTCCCCGAAGCCACGCTCACCAGCGACGGCAGCCGC
>ENA-OWND01001749-OWND01001749.1-metagenome-genome-assembly--contig:-NODE-1749-length-12722-cov-21.345780_pt1 | contig 12722 bp, 4 predicted proteins | sample MGYA00245342_ERZ651119 | MGnify/ENA primary metagenome ERZ651119 (study PRJEB26857, sample SAMEA4031756) | metagenome | biome: human; feature: oral; material: saliva | place: Philippines | collected 2014...
TTACCATCGCCAACGATGTTGAATGTATCATCTTTAAGATTTACTACACCAGCAGCTGTATTAGTATCTCCAGAGAATTTTAAGTTAACTGCATCAGTTGTCGCTTTAGCTGTATCGGCTACAGCTTTCAACTGATCTTCAGTAGCGGCACGACCAGTTGTAGCCGTACCATTCCAGGTGGTATTGGATAAACCAGTTACATGCTTGTTATCTCCATCAACAGTTACGCCACCAATCACTGCATTCTTAGCAGTCACTTTACCTGTTGTACCGTCAATTGTTACTGCATTAGTAGCTGTACCAAGGGTCACCTTGTCATTGAGTTTTACATCATAAATAGTATGACCATCGGCAGCAGTAGTAGATGTAAGGGTTACATTACCTGTTGTAGCATTCGCAGCTTCACCAGTATTAGCAGTGATTTCTGTTTTAGATGCTTTTTTAGCTGCGTTAATCGCATCAGCTACATTTTGTGCTGTCGCTACACCATCTGTAGTTGGACCTGTTACGGTGCCGTCTGCACCAGCTGTAATAGTTGCTGTATTTACATCGTATTTTACTACCCCATCGGTATCGATGGACGCTGTTGTTAATGTACCATTTACAAAGTTAAGACCTTTAGCTAAGGATACTTTCTTTGCATTAGCATCAGTATCATTATTTGCACGGTATGTTAAATCAGTTTTAGCTGCAAGCTTCGTAGTATCAATACCGATAGCATAATCTTTAGAGTTAGTACCCGCTGTTGGCGTTACTGTAATAGGATTATCTGCTTGAGCATCTTTACTTACTGTAACAGCATCTACAGCCAAGTCTTTTACCTTAGCCGCATCAACGGCAACTTTCACACCAGCTGCAGTAGCAGATGTGCTCACAAGATTACCATCGCCAGTTACTGCAAAGGATACATCGCCATCTTTAAGGTATTTATTACCTGTAGATCCTGTATCAGCAGTGAGACCAATACCTTTAGTTGTAGCATTAACAGTATCCGCATCTAAACCAACTGTAATGGTTTGATTATTTACAGTTGCAGTGACACCATTTGCACCAGCTACATTAAGTTTTTGGTTTTTAAGATCAACAGTACCATTATTAGTACCATCTGTAATATTTAAGTTTTGAGATAAATTAGCAACGGCTTGCTTAACATCACCAATGTTTGCCGCATTCGTATCTGTTGTACCACCGCTAGCAACATTAGCAATCGTTTTGCCACCAGCGTTAATGCCATCAGTTTTATCGATAGAGATACCGCCTACAGTCACCTTATCAGTTGTAATACCTGAACCAGTAATAGCAGTTGTACCATTTGTTAAACCAGATGTATTAATAACTGTATTACCTGCTGTAACAGAATCTACAGTAAGATCCTTCTTAGTAGCTACAGTAATTTTCTTTTTATCTGTACCATCTTGGGTAATCAAGATATTATCGCCATTGATAAAATCTACTGTGTCCCCACCTTGTACAGATGTTTTATCTGTTGTACTAGAGTTCGTTGTAAGGTTCCACGCTGCACCAGCTTTAGCCGCATCAGCCGCCTTATTAATTGCATCGGCAACATTTTTAGCTGTTGCAAGGCCATCATTACCGGTTACGGATGCAGCACCTGTATTTGCATCGCTATTGATGGTAGCACGAGTTGTAGAAATTTCTACAGTGTTACCATTCATCTTCGTAGATACGAAGTCACCAGTAGAACCTTTTACATTGAAAGCTACATCTCCATCTTTTAAGGATTGACTAGATACTGTACCGCTATCTGCACCAAGAGAAATCTTTCTTGCAACAGCTGTGGCAGAATCATCAATCTTAGTCTTAGTAGCTGTATTTAAATCAAAGGATACTTTTCCATCATTATCAACAGTAGCAACAGTGGATGTCCCATCTACAAAGTCTAAGCCTTTAGATAATTTAACAGATTTAGCATCTGCATCAGCTGCAGTATTAGCACGGTATGTTAACGTTTGACTTGCCACAGTGTCTTTCAACTGTTTTACATTTACCGCGTCTGTATCAGCTGTACCTTCTGCTACCTCTTGAATCTTGTTGCCACCAGCCTTGATTTCATCAAGACTAAACTGAACCGTTTTACCAGCGGCATTTTGGAAGCCCATACCTTTGGCACTGCCTTCAGCATTATTGCCATCCTCATCACTAAACATGAGATATTTAGATGTAAGAGCACTGTTATTAGGTCCTGATTGAATAGATACCGTGTCTAAAGCAATAGTAGTTGTGGCCTCATTAGCACCAGTTGCACCGTTCGTAAAGCTTAACTGATCGCTTGTAATAGTAGAACCAGCACCAACATTATCTTTAAACTCAGCTTTACCAGCTTTAATACTACCATCTCTACCATTTAGGAAAATACTTTCCCCTCTTGGATTAACAAGAGAGATAGAGTTCATATCTGTAAGATTTTTATTTAGGCTAGTAGAAATAGTTTTATTATTACGATCAACTGTAATATTATTATCGCCAGTGAAGTCTACAGTGTCTCCACCAGATACCTTTGTACTAGTATCACCATTTGTGGATACGTTCCAAGTTGAACCAGCTTTAGCCGCATCAACTGCCTTGTTAATTGCATCGGCAACATTTTTAGCTGTTGCAAGGCCATCATTACCTGTTACGGATGCAGCACCTGTATTTGCATCGCTATTGATGGTAGCACGAGTTGTAGAAATTTCTACAGTGTTGCCATTCATCTTAGTAGAAATGTAATCACCAGTAGCCCCCTTCACATTGAAGGCTACGTCTCCGGTAGATAAAGACTGGCTAGATCTTACCCCCGAATCGGCACTAAGAGAAATATTCCTAGCAATCGCTGTTGTGTTTGCCGCAATATTCGTTGTATTAGTTGCAATTTTACCTTTATTGGCAGCAATATCGGTAATATTAGTATTGATTTGATTCTTAGTAACTGTATTGAGATCAAAAGATACTTTACCATCGTTATCCACAGTAGCAACCGTAGAGCCACCATCTACAAAGTTAAGACCTTTTGCTAAAGATACAGTTTTTGCTGTACCACCATTGGCTGTATAAGCTAAATTGGTTTTAGCAGCAAGTTTTGTTGTATCGATACCGATTGCATACTCCTTAGAGTTACTACCCGTTGTTGGCGTTACAGTAATAGGGTTGTCTACAGTATTAGCTTTACTTACGGTTACAGCTTCTACCGCTAAATCTTTTACTTTGGATTTGTCTACAGATACTTGCACACCTGTAGTTGTACCACTAGTAGTAACAAGACCACCATCACCACTGATTTTGAAATCTGCATTACCATCCTTAAGGAACTTTCTAAGCATAGTTCCAGAATCACTGGATAAACCTATGCCGTTTGTCGTCGCATTAACAGTGTTCTTATCTAAACCGATAATAAGGTTACTATTACCCGTGCCACCCAAATCAGTTCTAATACCATTAGCACCAGTTACTCCAAGAGCCCCTTGTTCAAGATTAATAGTGCCTGTTTTAGAATTTGATTGTATATTTAATGCCACTTTACCGACATAATTCTTAACATCTGTAATATTAGCCACATTGGTTCCTACATTACCGCCACTAGTAACATTCGTAATTACTTGCCCACCTGCATCTATACCAGTAGCACCAAACTTAGCAGTTTTAGTACCAGCTTTTGAAGAAAATCCATCTCTAGAAATAGTTACATTATTATCACCATTCGTAGCAGAGCCAATTTGAAGTGTTGTGTTACTCAACACATTATTTCCCGCTACAAAGGATTGTCCACTAAATGTTTTGCCCTTGACAGTGCCACTAGTGCCGTCAAGAGTAATTTGATCATTACCAGAACCAGCAATTACGGATTTACTAGCTTTCACTGTATCTACTGTAATTATCTTATTTAAGCTAGAAGTAATGGTATTACCACTTCTCGCTACTGTAATATTAGGATCACCACTAAATTTTACAGTACCTTCCTTATCAATCGTCGATCTACTACCAGCCGTATCATTATCTGCTGTTAGGTACCATTTATATTTATTTTGTGAAATAGCATCATTAATAGCCGTCGCTACATTTTTTGCATTGGCCACACCTGTGTCAGCATTGGCTGTACCACTAATAACATGAATATCTTTTTGATTTGCAGATATAGTGATTGTATTGCCACTTGCATTTGTTGTAATGTAACTATCATTTCCTTTAATAGTTAAAGGATTTGCCGCTAAATTAACATCACCTGTACCAGTATTACCTTTGAAAGCCAAGTTAACGCTCTTCAATTGAGCAACGTTAACAGCATCTGTATCAGCAGTACCAGCTGCAAGGTTTTTAATTTGACGAGTCATCGTACCACCACTACCAATGGATACAGCGCCTATATTACCTTTTAAGACAGCACCTGTTAAACCTGCATATTTATCTGTACGACTTGCATTCGCATTATATCCCTCTACGGTGCCACCTTCAGTATTAGCTACAGAAAATGAACCTATTGCTACACCATTATAAGCAGGCGCACTTGCATTAGTACCGATGGCTATGGAGTTCTGATTTGTTGAAGATGCATTCTGACCAATAGCAATGGTTGAATTAGCTCCACCTGATGAACCCTTACCAATAGCGATTACATTATTTATCGGACTAGTGGAAGTACTATTAATAGCACGTGCTTGCGTCCCTAGCATAATAGATTCTGATGCATATACATTAGTGGCTGTAACGCTACCGGCACCAGTACCAATACTCACATTATTATCACCAATAATTTTATTGCCTGTATTAGAACCAATACCTATATTGCCAACACCATTCGTTTCCTTACCAGCTACGCTACCAATAAAGACACCATTAGTACTGTTAGTCGAATTACTGTTAGTTTGATAACCTAAAGCAATAGCATTATTACTATTAGCCTGCGCACCAAGCCCCATGGCTAAGCTCGAGTCGCCATTAGCCTGTGAATTATGTCCAAATGTAAGTGCATCTTGCCCTGTTGTAGAAGCGCCCGTTCCTAATGCTACGCTGTCTTTACCAGAAGCAACTGCTTTATACCCAATGGCTGTCGCACTTTCAGCATCAGTCTTAGATTCAAAACCTACAGCGGTTTGATAGTTTGTATTCTCTTTAGTCCTTGTATAAGTCCCTAAAGCTATAGTACCCACACCATTAGCCTGAGCACCCTTGCTTTGCCAATTACCTCCACCAAGAGCAACGGTAAAAGCTCCATTAGCCTTAGCATCTTTACCAACGGCTACAGACCCAACATTGTTAGATACTGAACTAGGGCCAATAGCAACGGAATCAACACCACTAGAGTTGCTATTATTCCCTATAGCAATAGCGTTTTCACTAGATGCGGTCGACGTATTACCAATAGCGACTGCACTTTTACTACTTGCTTTCGCTATTGGGCCAATGGCAATTGCCTTGTCGGCAGTAGCCCCATCATTATTAGCATTATCTAATTCAGTATCAGATTTGATAGATACATATTTAAGTTGAGGTTTAATTTGGCTAGCCACCGCAAATAGTTGAGAGCCATTAATTGCATCAGTACTTGTAGCAGACACTTCACCAGCTGCTACATTCTTGATTTGACGTTCCTTACCTGCTGCACCAACAGAAACCTGCATGCCTGTATCAGAGGTGGCGCCAGCAAAATTATATGTAATACTATTAATAGTTGTATTCGCCTGTCTTGTCGCATTTGTATCAGTAGTAGAATCACTACCAAGAGCTACAGCATTTGCTTTTGATGCGTTAGCATTTTTACCAACTGCAACTGCATTTGCATTACTTGCGTTAGCACTTTTACCAATAGCAATAGTCTCATTACCATTCGTAACAGCACTTGCGCCTATAGCAAGGGCATTATTGCCTTGTGCTTTCGTCTTATCTGTAACACTATAACCACCAATCGCAACAGCACCTACACTTGATGCTTCTGCGGTACTCCCCATTGCTACTGCATTCGCAGCAGTAGCTGAAACAGCACTACCTATGGCAACACCATTTTTACTCAAAACACTTTGCCCTACTGCAATGCCACCATCAGCAATAGATACGGTACCAATAGCCAAACCGCCTTTAGCTGCATTTGCACGGTTACCAAAAGCAATAGATCCATTATCTACACTCTTAACACCATAATAGACATTTGTACTAATGCCATTAACATCTATAGTGTAAGTGTTTCCGTTTCCACCAACACCAGTATTATTTTTGTCGCCACCAACACCACCATTACCAATAGCAATGGAATCAACGCCAGATGCACTCGCTTTAGGACCGATGGTAATATTACGAACACCATCACTTGTAGAATCAACACCTATTGTAACCGATGAATGCTGCTTCGCAGATGCTCCTGTCCCCATAGCAATAGAGTCTTGCCCACCAAAAGTAGTTCCTGCAATCGGAGCAGTTATGCTAGCACCTTTACCAATAGCAATAGATGAATTCCCACCAGCTGTGCCTGAACCACCTGCAAAGGAATCTGTTCCACTTGCAGTTGCACCTGCACCGATGGCAGTAGCTCCTGTATTACTACTATTAGAATTATAACCAATAGCAATAGCCTTTTCTCCAGTGGCTTTAGGATAATTAGCTGTAGCTGTGTAATCTCCAGAAACATTCCCACTACCTAACGCAATAGAGTATTTACCAGATGCATCTGCACTAACCCCCATTGCCATAGAGCCTACTTCTCTAGCTCTAGTTTTAACACCGATAGATACACTAGAAGAGTTATCACCAATACTATTATCACTATTTGCTTCAACGCCAATAGCAACTGTATTATTCGATTTTGCTTTTGCATTAAACCCTATACCTACAGCATTCACTGCACTTTGTGAATTCCAGCCAACAGCAACGCCACCACGACCACTAGCAATTGCACTAGAGCCAATAGCAGTAGCGCTTTCACCATTAGCATTACCACCACTAGCCGCAAAAGCATTATTACCATTTGCATTCGTTAAACCAGTTCCACCTAAAGCAACTGCATTATTGCCCTTAGCTGTAGACCAACCAAGACCAATAGCACCTGCACCATCAACAACTGCACCGCCTATAGCGACAGATGAAGATCCAGAGGCATTACTATGCGCACCAATAGCAACCGTAGCTACATTACCATTTGCGCTTGTTTTATCACCATTCTTTAAGCCAATAGCTATACCTTTAGTACTATCAAAATTAACACCACTAGCAGCATTACTAAAGCCTGCTTTATCGCCAGCACCATCTATCGCTTGAACAGGTTGTAAATGACCTATCAATGACAACGCCGCAAATATCCCAGCCACTACGATTTTCTTTTTCCCTGTTTTGTTCTTTGCAATTTCAGATACTACAATATAGCACTGTTTTGACTTAGACCAAATTACTTTAAAAATCTTGTTCATTCGTTTTCCTTTTCACTAACTATCTCTCAAAACCATATAATTTACTAATCAATTTCTAATATTTGAATTTTCACAATGTTATAAAATATACGCATTATATTTTAAAGCTCATTTCATAATTTTATCATATTTCACTAGTATCTAACAATAAAATTACTTATGCTTTTAGAATATTTAATTGAAAAGCAATAATTCTTCAAAGCACTCTAAAAACAGATATAATCTATATTTATCATCTTATTCGATGTATATTATTTACTTTTGAATAAATATTTATAAGCATTTATTTATATGAAATATAGAGCGTTACAGACCAAGAAATACCACTTTAATTTTGATACGTGTATTTTTCATCTCATATTTATATATGCAACTATATTTTTATAATTTAGTTTGATGTACCTAATCCATTTTATTTTTAAGATAATATTTTTATTAGTTAGATAATTCTACATACAAAAAGACACTACTCAAATAGAGTAGTGTCTTTCATTATATACATATTCATTCATAGGAATATACAAAAACAGCAATAATATATACATAGTAAGTATAATATCATTGATACATACTTGATAATCAAGCGTTATATTTTATAGAAAATACAAATGTACTTTGTGCAGAAGCTAAGTTAATTTTGCTATGCAAATTTTGAATATATGCCCTATACATCTCTTGTGCCTCTTCCACAGATACAATACCAAAGGTAATTCCATCCCCAATAGGCAACTGGCTCAGTCTAGGCAAATCGGCAGTAATAACAGTACCGATTTTAGTATAGCCCCCCGTCGTTTGTCGATCCGCCATGAGGATGATAGGATTGCCATCGGATGGAACTTGAATTGATCCAAATACAGCGCCATCGGAGATGATATCGGCGCCGTCGATGTGTTCAACAGGGGCTCCATCTAACCTAAATCCCATGCGGTCGCATTGGATGGTCAATGTATAGAGTTCACTACTAAAATTGCGAATACCTGTTTCTGTAAAGTGCTTTGCTTGCGAGCCCAGTACAACGCGTAGCGGTTCGTGGCATTCACGGCCGCCCCGATTAAATAGGACTGTATTAAATAAATGATTGGATTCTCCAGTATAGTCGCAGATGATAGTATCGCGGGTGCAGTCCTTTAAACGGACTTCATCGCCCGCTGCTAGAGGACGTCCCTCAAATCCACCGATATTCGCCTTTGTGTGCGTCGCTACGCTACCGTTGATTTCTGGCACATCGATGCCACCGGCGAAGGAAATATACATGCGCACCCCACATTGGCTAAAACTGCCAGAGATGACATCGCCGTCATGACAGACAAAGGGAATGTACCGTGGCACCACCACATTATTAATGGTAGGCTGCATGTCGGCACCTGTGAAAGCAACAATACACGTGCCTTTCACCTTTAGCGTAGGACTGAGCACAGTACACTCCAAAGCCCCTACGGGCTTCGTATTCCCTACAAGGGCTTGGCCGATAGTATAGCTTTCACCATCCATAGGACCGGCCACGGGCATACCATATTGTTGAAAGCCTACGCGCCCTCCGTCTTGCACGGTGGTCATCATACCAGGCGCAACCACCTCAAAGGACGCATTCTTATATTCACTTACCGCCACGGAGGTCACCTGCCTTTACATGATGTACAACGGGCTTAAAGGAAGAGCCCAATTTCTTAATACAGTAGAACGCACTTTCATCAATGGGAACATACCGAACGTAATCGCCTGCCTTGAGAAGGGCCGCCTGTTCTCGAGACTCATCATACATGGATACCGGTGTACGTCCTATAATTTGCCAGCCCCCAGGGGAATCGGACGGATAGGTCCCTGTCTGCTCGCCCGCGATGCCTACGGATCCTGCCGGAATATGCGTACGCGGTGAGGACAAACGAGGCGTAGCGATGCGCGGATCCATGCCACCTAAATAGGTAAAGCCCGGAATAAAGCCCATCATATACACGAGATAATCCGTACCGCTGTGAATGCTCACCACGTCGGCCTCTGTTAGGTGATTATGAGAGGCCACAAACCCAAGGTCTGGACCAAATTCACCACCATAGACGGTCGGTATTTCTACGACCGTCACCAGTTCACTTTCATCAGCCCTAATAGGCTGCGTACAGATAGGTTCAAGAATGCGGCACAGCTCAGCATAGGTGTAACGTAATGCATCATACTGAATGAGGAGCGCACAATAAGTAGGCACCATCTCAATAATCCCCTCTAAATGAAGGCTTTCAATACCCGCCACGGTCTGACGGATACGCTGATTAATCTTAGGGTCAATGACTTGACCGAATTCAATGGAGATAGCACTATCCCCAACCGGAGAAATTGTGGGATTCATATGTGCCCCCTAACCTAATAATTTTGCAATACCTTGCAAGGATGTAACGCCAATATAAGCGGTCACAAGCACGACAATCCAGCCGGTATAGAATAAAACCGGATTGTGCTTATAGTCCCCTACGATATTCGTCTTACGCGTTGCCAATAGCATAACGGCTAAGGTAACAGGCAAGATCAAACCATTCACAGAGCCCGCCACAATTAATAGTGTAGCCGGTTTGCCGATAAAGATAAGAATGCATGTGGACACGAAAATGAATGCCATGATGGTCAATTTTTCATACCGTTCCACCACCTTGAACAAGGTTTTAAGGAAGGATACCGATGTATAGGCAGCACCCACAACGGATGTCAACGCAGCGCAGAAGAATACGATACCGAATAATTTATGACCGATTTCACCAGCACCAAGTAAGAACGCAGAACCTGCTGGATCCTTTGGATCTAATGCAAAGCCCATAGATACGACACCAAGTACGGCTAAGAATAACAATATACGAACAATGGCGTCTACGGACATGCCCATGAAGGCAGCGCGACGCACATCTTTTAAATGTTCACGGCCTGTAATGCCCGCATCAATCAAGCGATGGCCGCCGGAGAATGTAATGTACCCACCTACGGTACCGCCGATAAGGGTAATCGTAGCTAGCCAAGGGTAATTGGTTGGCACAATGGCATGGGTTGCGGCCTCTGCTACAGGAGGATTAGTAGAAAACGCTACATAACCGATGAGTACGAGCATCACTGTGCCCAACACTTTCGCCGTATTATCGAGAACGCCACCCATTTTAGGAGATGCAAATAATAAAATTCCCAAGATACCACTGATGGCTGCTGCCGTCGTCGTATCGATACCGAATACGATGTTAAGGCCCATGGACGCACCGCCAATATTGCCGATATTGAACGCAAGGCCTCCAAGGGAAATCAAGAATGCTACGAAGTAACCAAGGCCGGGCAATACCTTATTCGCAATATCTTGGCCCCGCATTTGGGATATGCCGATGATGGTCCACACATTGAGCTGTGCAATGATGGAGAAAATAACGGACACCACAATGGCGAACGCAAAATCCGCCTGTAACTGGCCTGTAAACGCCGCCGTTTGTAACATAAATCCTGGCCCAATGGACGACGTGGCCATCAAAAATGCTGCCCCTAAGAGGACAGATAAACTCGCTTTACCTGTAATCGGTTTCATACTGACTCCTTTTATCTATTCTGATTCTATCTATTCTTATACAATCGATTGTAATCTATCGATTCTGAAAATTCGCTACCACGACACCTGCCTTAGTGAGGCCTTCACGAATATACTTTGTGAAAGCTATCGCTTTTGGATTATCGCCATGGACGCATACGGAATCGGCTGCAATATCGATTGTTTTGCCCGTATTCGTTACGACCTTGCCTTCTTTGACCATCATGAGCACTCGTTCTAATGCCTCTTGCGGGTCTTTTATGAAAGCCCCCTCTTCCGTACGGGGCACCAAGGTACCTTCCTCTGTATAACCTCGGTCTGCAAAAACCTCTTGAATCACAGGGATACCTCGTCGCTCTGCCTCTTTGGCGATATAACTACCGCTGAGCACCATGGCTCGAACATTGGGATTCACCGCTTGTAAACCATCTAATACCGCATCAGCTAATTCCGGAGTTACACACGCCATATTGTAAAAGGCACCATGTAATTTCATATGCTGCAACTCTACATCGTACTGATTACAAAATCCTTGCAACGCACCGAGTTGATAGATCATATACGCCCGTGCCTCATCAGAACTCACCGCCATCTTGCGGCGCCCAAAGCCCATCAAATCAGGATATCCCGGATGAGCCCCTACGGCTACGCCCTTCTCCTTGCACATCTTAACGGTGGCCTCCATGATGAGAGGATCCCCGGCATGCCAACCACAAGCCACATTGGCACTAGTGACGTGATTTAACACCTCACTATCCATGCCCAATGTATAATTGCCAAAGCTTTCACCTAAATCGCTATTTAAATCTATATAATGTGACATCACTATGCTCCTCTCGTTCTTCATCTTTCTTATATGCTTGGTTTTTCTTATATTCTAATTTCCCTTATATTCTTCATCTTTTCTTTAAATTCTATAGAATATAGTAACATGATTATACAAAATATATTGATACGTTATCAATGATTTTTGTCATGTATACAAAATTCATATAATAACGCAAAAAAGCACTCGACGTAATGTCGAGTGCTTTCACAATCAATAGGACTATTGTTATATGTGTGTATATGGAGAGAGTTGTAAGGGATTCAATGAAAGGGTCAATAGCCTACCGATTATTTATTGTCCTTGGATGCAGCATCATCAGCTTGTTTGCTGTGGTCTGCAGATTTGTCATCATCGGATTTAGCATCGGATGTGTTAGCAGCATCCTTGTCGCTGATCACGATGTGACCATCCACAACATCAGCCAACAAGTGTTTTGCATCGATGTGATCCAAGTAGTAATCTGTTACATTGTCACGAATTTCGGATTCGATAACACGGCGTAATGGACGAGCGCCCATAGTTTTATCGTAACCTTGTTCCATCAACAAATCTTTAGCTGCGTCAGTTACATCTAAGGTAATTTGTTTTTTAGCCAAAGTTTTGTTAACTTGGTCAAGCATCAAATCAACGATTTTCTTCAAATCTTCTTTACTCAATTGATTGAATTCGATAACAGCATTGAAACGATTCAAGAATTCAGGACGGAAGAATGGAGCAATGCGGTCCATTACATCGACTTTGTTTTCATCGTCATTGTCGCTGCCATAACCAAAGCCTGCATTGGATGTAGCAATGATAACAGTGTTTTTGAAGTTTACTGTGTTACCTTGACCATCTGTTAAGCGACCATCATCCAATACTTGAAGAAGCAATGTAATAACTTGAGGGTCTGCTTTTTCGATTTCGTCGAACAATACGATGGAGTAAGGATTACGACGAACGCGTTCAGTCAATG
>ENA-OWND01001762-OWND01001762.1-metagenome-genome-assembly--contig:-NODE-1762-length-12645-cov-5.655361_pt1 | contig 12645 bp, 12 predicted proteins | sample MGYA00245342_ERZ651119 | MGnify/ENA primary metagenome ERZ651119 (study PRJEB26857, sample SAMEA4031756) | metagenome | biome: human; feature: oral; material: saliva | place: Philippines | collected 2014...
TGATTTACAGCTACTTGTTATTTTTATGGTATGTTCGCTTAGATCGAACTGGCGTACAGTTAGGAAATTCGAGGTAAAATCTTCCTTTGATAGCCATTACTGTTCCATTCTATAAAGAGAATACCCTGCGAGAGTAACAGTTCTCTTGCAGGGCATTCTTTTTTTGTTCCGCGGATCGTCGATCAGAATACAGTACGGATTTTCTCTGCGGCCACCACCAACTCTTCCTGCGAGGGCGTTAGCTTTTGACGGCCGAAGTGCATATCGGCTTCGGATTGCATGGGTACGAGGTGGATGTGTGCATGAGGCACTTCGAGGCCTATCACTGTCATACCCACTTTCCGGCAGGGGAATGCACGCTTGATGGCTGCAGCTACCTGCTTGGCGAAGATGGTCATCTCACCCAGATCAGCATCGTTCATGTCGAAGATGTAGTCCACTTCTTGTTTGGGTACAACCAGAGTATGCCCGAGGGCAAGGGGATTGATGTCGAGGAAAGCGAAGAATTTATCGCTTTCGGCAATCTTGTGGCAAGGAATTTCACCTGCGATGATACGGCTGAAAATAGTCATTGAACGAACTCTTTTTTATAAGGTAATGTCTATAATCTCAAATTCTACCAATCCACTCGGTACTTTGATCGAAACCAAATCTCCGATTTTTTTACCCATCAGTCCCTGTGCGATGGGCGTATTGACAGAGATTTTGTTCTCTTTGAGGTTGGCTTCCGAATCGGAAACGAGGGTATAGGCCATCACGACGCCTGTCTTTACGTTCTTGATCGTCACCTTATTCAGAATCTGAACGCTTTCGGTACTTACTTGCGATTCGTCAATGATACGAGCATTGGCGATCAGCCCCTTTAGCTGAGCAATCTTCGTTTCGAGGATTCCCTGGGCTTCCTTTGCCGCATCATACTCGGCATTTTCGGACAGGTCTCCTTTGTCGCGTGCTTCTGCTATCTGCCGAGAAATCTCGGGTCGCTGTACGCTTTCAAGTTCGGCCAATTCGGCCAGAATCTTATCGTACCCTTCCTGTGTAATATAATTGTATGCCATACTGTCTTGTATGTAACGTTGGTTGAAAAAAACTTTTTTTCGGGCTGCACCTGACAGCCATTCTCGTCCAAAGAGAAAAAAGAAGCCCGGAAGATACCCATATATATGGAATGTCTCCGGAACTCTCTACTCTTTCTTTAAGTCGTTTGAGCAACTTTACGCTCGGTGCAAAGATAGTAATCTTTCTTATAAGAGCGACTTTTGTTCTTCGGACGACCAGGGTGCAGATTCCAGCAATAAGTGCAACACTATGGTGAATTCTGTAAGAAGCACTCGAACGGAGCGCCGAATCCGAGTTTCTTTCCGGGTCTGTGGTTCAGTTTGTTCTGTATAATGAGACCTTTGCACGGCAATTGGCGTGCAAAGGTCTCTTTTTAGGTGTATTTGAGGGAAAAAAATTGATGGCTCCAGCCGGTTCTCCATCAGCTTTTACCTCCACCACTGTTTCTTTTGGAGCAAAAAGAAAGGAGATAGCTGCTTCCCTAAGGCTTGCTTCCGCCTTCGCGCAGGATGGTGTAGGGCGAGACGGTGCAGTCGACCACCGTGGTCTGTTCGAACGGGATGATTCCTCCGTCGAGTACCATTTCTACCGTAAGGCCATAGCGCTCTTCGATCAGTTCGGGATCCGAAGCGTATTCGGGCGTTTCAGGATCGAGGGGGAGCGAGCCGGTCAGCAAAGGACTGCCGAGCGATTCGGCAAGAAGACGGGTCAGTGGATGAAGAGCCAGGCGGATACCTACCTGCTTTCGATTCTTGAAAACCTTAGGCAGCGAACTTCCGGCCGGTAGGACGAAGGTATATTTCTGCATGTGGTTGTCCTTCATATAGCGAAATGCCTCGTTGTCTATACGGCAGTATTCGGCTGCCATGCTCATGTCCGAACACATGATCGAGAGGCTTTTGCGCCGAGGATCCACACCTTTCAGCTCGCATATCCGCTCCACGCTCCGATTCTGAAGGGCATCGCATCCGTAGGCATACCCGACTTCGGTGGGATAGATGATCACTTTGCCGTCGAGAAGAGCCGATACGGCACGTTCCAATTCTCGTCTGTTGGGATTGTCGGGGTAAATCTTGATGATCATATCATTTCAGTGTATATCGAAATAGGGTGAAAGTCTTATACTGTCTTCTTTTGTGAAGGTCGGTAGCTTCAGTAGTTGTACCCAGCTACCTTGCCATTGGCTGCTGCGTAGCAGCCGTTTGATCTCGGCCCGTTGTTTATAGTTGATATAAGGATGCCGAAGGATACTATCTCCTACGACTCCTTTTAGATCGATACGATCCGGCTTGATTCCTATTTTGAACCATGGTCTCAGAGCGCAAAAGCGTTCGTAGTCCATGCCGTAAACCTCTTGTAGCTGTAGCACGGTATAGTAGCCGCCGAGTTGTCGGCGGTAGGATACGATGCGGCGAGCAAATGTAGGCCCTATCCCGGGTATGCGAGTAAGGGTGGCCGAATCGGCTGCATTCAGGTCGATCACCGTACCGCGGGGAAATTTATCGGCCGATCGGGCATAGGCTTCTCTGACAGGAGGCCCCACGTAGTCCGCATCGGTCACGATGCTGTCGCGGCTTTTCTTCCGCGATTGTTTCGAGGATGAATAAGGCCTGACGTAATCCTTCTTTTCTTCTTTTCTCCCTGGTTCATCAGCCGACGTTTGAACAGCTTCGGCTACAGGTGCATTGCCACTGGCTGGCCTTGCTTTGAAGATGAATAGCCCGACGATGACCATCAGCAGGAGCAAGATGCTGATAATGCTTTCCGATTTGCCGAAGTGGAAGGAGTCTTTCATCTATGTATTGGGGCTGTTTGGCGGTTGGGTTATTCCGAGAAGAGTAGCCCGTCGCGCATGTGGAGGATGCGGTCGGTGCCGGCTGCCAATTTCTCATCGTGGGTGACTATCAGGAAGGTCTGTCCCATCTCTCGGCACAGACGGAAGAAGAGAGCGTGCAGCTCTTCTTTGTGCGCTGAGTCCAGACTGCCGCTCGGTTCGTCGGCAAGGATGATGGCCGGATGGTTCACCAGAGCACGTGCCACGGCTATCCGCTGCTTCTCACCGCCGGAGAGTTCCGATGGCTTATGCGAAGCTCTGTCGCTGAGGTTCAGATCGGAAAGCAGCCGTTCAGCTTCGCAAGAAGCCTCTTTTCGGCTCTTTCCGGCTATCAGAGCCGGTATCATCACGTTTTCGAGAGCTGTAAATTCGGGCAGCAATCGGTGAAATTGGAAGATGAATCCCAGCCGTCTATTGCGAAATTCGGCTTGCTTCCGATTGTTCATGCCCATTATATCGGTGCCGTCGATACGCAATTCTCCGCTGTCCGCCCGATCGAGCGTACCCAGAATTTGCAGCAGCGTGGTCTTTCCGGCACCGCTTGTGCCGACGATGGAGACTATCTCCCCACGGTCGATGGCAATATCTACCCCTTTCAGTACTTCCAGAGAGCCGAAACTCTTGCGAATGTTGCGAGCTTCTATAATCATTGTTCGGTCAGTTTTTCTATTACATAAGCGGCTATCCTGCAACCGAAAATAGCCGGCATATAGGATATGGTACCGGCTGTGGAGCGTTTGCAGCGTTCTCCTTCGATCTCCATTACAGAGCTTTCGTCCGGCAGTTCGCTGCTGAATACGACCGGCACGCCGCGTGATATTCCCAGCTTGCGGAGTCGCTTACGGACAGCACGCGCCAACGTGCAGTTGTACGATCGGGCTATGTCCGCCACCTCGATAAGCGAGGCATCGCGTTTGGCTCCTGCTCCCATCGAACTGATCACCGGCAGGCCTCGCCGCTTGCTTAGGGCGATGAGGAATACTTTCGGACTGAGCGAATCGATGGCATCGACCACAAAGTCGTATTTGGCTGCATCCAGCAGCTCCTCCATAGCCTCATCTTTTAGAAAAGCGGCAACCGGATAGACCTTTACCCGTGGATTGATATCCAGCAGACGAGCGGCCAACACCTCTACCTTAGACCGGCCGACGGTACTGTGCAGGGCTATGATCTGCCTGTTGATATTGGACGGATTCACTACATCGGCATCCACCAAAGTCAGTCTGCCCACTCCTGCACGGCAGAGCATCTCTGCTGCATAGCCGCCTACTCCGCCGGTGCCGACGATCAGTATATGCGAGTGCCGGAGCTTGTCGGCTGCTTCCGTGCCTATGAGCAGCTCCGTCCTCTCATCCCAGCTGCCGTCCATGAGGGGCTTTTCCGTTTCTTCGGTCATTTGATCCCCCTTTCATTGAGTGCTTTGCGATAGAGAGCCGCATTGCGTTGGTGTTCGGCATAGGTGTGGGCAAAACGGTGACGGCCGGAGAAGTCCTCCTTGGCACACATATACAGGTAGCCATGCCGATCCGCTCGGAGCACGCTGTCCATGGTCGCGGTATGCGGTAGCCGGATCGGGCCCGGAGGCAGCCCTTCGTTTTTATAAGTGTTGTACGGGGAATCCGTCTGCAAATGGACATTCAGGATCCTACGGATGGAAAAGTCTCCCATCGCAAACTTCACCGTCGGATCGGCCTGCAGGGGCATTCCCTCACGCAAGCGACGGATATAGAGACCGGCTATCTGCAGGTATTCATCGGCTTTTCCCGACTCCTCCTCCACGATGGATGCGATAATGGATACTTGGATCGGCGTCAGCCCCAATGAGTCGGCCAGACTCCGCCGCTCAGCTGTCCAATAGCGGTCGTAGTATCTCTTCAGCCTCAGAACCAAGTCCTTTGGCCTAATGTCCCAATCCACTTCGTATGTTTCGGGCAGAAAAAGACTGCGGATGGAGTGCGAATCGAATCCCAGCGAATCACAGAAAGCGGAGTCGGCCAACAGGGAAGAAAGCTCTTCCGGCTTCATCATCAGTTTACCCGTCATCCTTCCGATCAGATCCTCCTGTGTGCGGACGTGGCGGAGGTGAAAGCGTACAGCCGACTGTTTCCCGTGTGCCATAGTCTCCAGTATCTGCTTGGTATTCATTCGTGGAGCTATTCCATAACGACCCGGGCGGAGCTTTTCCTCTAATTTATAATATCGCGCTGCCAGATGGAAAAACGAAGGCCTCCGCAGTCGCGTATTCTGCTGGAGCTGTCGCTCTACATCGGTCAGTGTCGTAGTCGGTCGGATATATATATAGGTATTTTCCCGGGCATTGCCGGCAGGAGACAGTAGCAGGTAAGCTCCCAGCGAAACAAGGGCCATCGGTATAAGGAGTAGTGCCGTGATCCAAAGGATCACAGCTCTTCTGCGTGTGCGATTCCTCTTTTTTCTGTGGGAGGCGGATCTGCTGTAGGTCGTTTTCTTGCGTTTTTTCTGAACCATGCCCAAAGATAAAGCATTTATCCTGCTCCGGAGTTTCGTCTAAATCGTTACGGTCCTCCGTAAATCTCAAGAGTGCATCGCTTCATACGGGTGTAAAAACATGCGAGGCGTATCTTTCCTTTGAGCAACTTATTGCCCTCTCTTCACATCATAAGACTCCTCTAAAATACGTGCCAAAAAAGTTTTCAACAACGAAGAAGAGTTTAGAATCATTCCAAATAAGCGTCCGAAAGGAAACGGATTTTGAAATCGGGAAGATGAAAAATTAGACTTCGTGAAGCGAAAATCCACTATTCAAAAGATCGAATCACGATTGATATATAAAACGTTTTCGATCTGTATATAAATCATTTTCAATTTATATATAAAACGATTTCAATAAATATATAAATCGAAAACGTTTTGTATATAAATCGCAGCCCTCAAAAAGCCTTTTCGTAAGGTGATAAAACAGCGACACCCGCCCGATTTCTTCTTGAATCGGGCGGGTGTCGTATATGTTTGGAGACTTACAGCAGAGCTACACCTCTCTATATCATCATAGGCGTATCAGCTCTTCATCCGAATACTGCGATGAGAGACGCTTATATCAGTCCCAATGAATCGTCTCAATGGATTGTTGCTAAAAGAGAAATCCGTATGCATATCTATTGCCATATATCTGTTATTCACGTAATTACCTTCTTCGGATAAGCCTTCTCCGATATACTCCTTATTCTTTTGAGAGCTGCCTATCGCTCTGCAAATGTAGCAAAAAAGCCCAACCCCGATGCCCCGAAATCTCTGCTGTTTATCCGATTATCGCATTTTGATCACATAATTCAGGGCGTTTGCAGTAGTGTCTTAAACGTTTAGTTAATCATCTGATATACAGTATATTGGAACTTGAACACCAGATATGCAGAATATTCTTACAAAGAGTTTAATATCAGCCAATTAAGATGTATTCTGAAAAATTATTTAGGACGCTATTGGGGTGTTTGATAGAATGTGCAATCTCTATTCCTTTTCGTTTTAGTCACGATTAGTTAGTAAATTTGTAGAATAATCCCCTCTCTCACACGTTGGGACGCTTTTGATCAGATTCTTGAAATTAGCTTAGCTTGTGGGGTAAATAGTTATGACAGATATAATATCACTTTTTTCTGGATGTGGAGGATTAGACCTCGGTTTTGAACAAACCGGGAACTACACGTCAGTATGGGCAAATGATTTTAAGCGAGAGGCTTGCGATACATTTAGGCACCATTTTGGAAATATTATAGTGGAAGGAAATATTGAATTGATAAATCCTTATACGGATCCTAATATACCTAATTGCGACTTGATTCTTGGTGGATTTCCCTGTCAAGGCTTTTCTATTATATGGAAACAGCCAGGTCTAAAAGGGAAAAAGAGGAAATTATTATTGCTGTCCAGTAAAATATGGGCAGTTAGGAAGTTCAAGATAAAATCTTCCTTTCTTAGCCATTACTGTTCTATAAAGAGTCATTACAAAGGGAAAAACAGCCTAACCACGTACAAATGGTAGTAAAGTAATTCCAAGCTCCTTGAACAAAAATCTTACGTAAATTCCATTATTACAGTATGTTTTGAAGAATCTTCATTTTTTACCGGACAGCAATAAAATTATTTATGAATAAATATAATCGAATATGAAACTGACTCAAATTGATAGAGGCACTGACGTTGGCAAATTGATATCTGACATTGGTCTTAGCGATGCAATATCCACATCAGTGATGACTGCTGATGTGTTGGTAGTACCTTTTGGATATAATGACGCACCGTACGCTTTCCCTCAGCGTACAGATGAATTATTCCAGTTCTGTCAGGAGAATAATTTGAAAATTGAGATATTGGTCGACGATGATAAGTATGAAGAAATAGAGCTCAATTCGCATGTGATGCGACTAGGTAAATTCATCGTCAAGGACTTAGTACTACCTCTTTTTATCAGCGTTCTCGGTGCGTACATTTATGAAAATACGCGTAATGATTTTGATACAGATGAAGTAGTTGAATTTGTGGCTCCCACTGAGGTGGAATTCGAGATGGAAGTTATAGATTCACTCCAGCAGCGGAAATCAATGACGTTCAAATTTAAGGGTGAGGCTAAAGAGTTCACTGCAGCAGCAGAAGAAATAAAAAAAATCTGGGATGAGCATTGATCTGAATAAATATGATTTTGCTTTTCTGACTTCGAAAGTCATTAATTATAAGCAAGAACTGTCTGTTGTAGAAAAAGAAAAGAAGACACAACAGCTTCGAGGAAATTGTCAAGTTTCCAATATGTTATGGAGAATCCAAAAGCGTATTTCCATATTTTCTGAATACAAGGAAATATTCCAACTGCTGCGTAATGGTGAGTATTTCAAGGCTTGGTGCCAGGCAGAACAAACAGAGATTGCAATTAAATTCCTTCTAAAGAATTTTCCTGATGACAAAAATCTCGTGGAAGGTATAAGGCAGCATATTCAGAAATTACAACAGCTATACCCATATAGGTTGTTTACTAGTACTGTGATAGTAGTCAAACAAGCGAAATGTAGTATTTGTGGTCAAAAGCTATTACTAAGACATAATTGCGAACACAAGATAGGAAAGGTTTACAATGGAGAAATGTGTTGCAAGATAATCACAGATTGTGAGTTAAAAGGTGTTGATATAGTATCGAACCCTGAACATAAATATACTGTACTTTTTACAACAAATGAAAAGGGTGAACAAATCGATCATTATAACTACAGTGGGATACAGAAGCTGATGAAGTTGTGGATAACTCCATTTCAGAATTGGGATTACAAGGTTACAATATCTTATATGCCAAAACAAAAAGCATATAATGATGATGAATTTTGTCCATGTGGTTCAGCACTATTCTATAAAGACTGTTGCAAAGATAAGCCAGGAATCAAGCACAGGCACTTTGTCATTGGGTAATTTACTTAATTCTCATCTTCTTCTACAACTACCTCCAGACCGAATGGGGGATGTGTAGAGTGATTGAATAACGGATGAATAGATAAACTCAAAGGGATGTCTCAATATAGTTTCTCATATAACTACGATTCGCTAAAGGATGCGTTCGATGCGGTGAATAGGAAAGGTAAGATGCAGAAAAGGTATCTTTCATCTGAATATTTGTCTGCAGCACAGGAGTATCATGAGCTGAGAAAGGCTCTAAATCAGATATTGAGGAAGAAAAAGACAGAGCGTACGGAGGTAGAAACGAGCAGAGTTGATCAGTTGAAGCAATTGATGAAAGAGAATGCTCAGCGACAAAAAAACTTGTTGCAAGAGCATCTTAGCAATGTGTCTTCAACTATTTTATCAAGTAGTTTTCGTTTCTCTCTCACTCCAGATGCGTCAGAAGATCCGCAGAAGCCAGTTTATTCTATTGGAGCTACAGCTGAAGAGTTTTTCGCAATGCAAGTTCTTTGCAGAAATGTGAAAAAGCTGTTTAAGATATCTATGTCAAGCCGCGATGAGATACTTTCTCAGTTAAAGATGCTGTTGAGGGAGGATAAAAGTAGGTACTATATCATCCGAACGGATGTTTATCACTGTTTCGAGTCGATACCGCATGAAAAGTTGTTTGAGTATTTGGAGGGGAACAATCTGCTTGATGTGAAGAGTAAATCTCTTTTGCATGGGCTTATCCGAAAAGAGTTTGAAACCAAGAATCTTCGTCCGCTTGTAAAGACTAAAAAAACAGGGATCCCACGAGGTTGTGCCATCAGTTCGCTACTATCTGAATTCTATTTGTCCAAGATAGATGAGGTGGTTAGGCGTACACTGCCAGGAATAGTCTTCATGGCAAGATATGTGGATGATATTATTATCGTCGTACATCCTGATTTAGATGATGAGCACCAGTGGTCATTGGATGATTATGTCAAAGCTCTAACTGATATGTATATTAGACATGGCTTGACAATTCACACACCTACAGATGGGACGAACAAATGCTATACATATGACTCCAATGATACAAATAGTCTAAACTTTGATCTTTTAGGATATACGATACAATCCATCAAGGGTGACAAGGATAAGCAAGGCTTTTTCTCTTTGTCTAAGGACAAAAAGAAAAAGATATCAGATCGCATAACAAAGACTTTTCAGAAATTTGACACTTTGTTAAATACAGTGTCTTACGATATTGCAGCTCATTATTTGTTTGATACATTACATGTGTTGACATGCAATATCAATCTGTATAACGCCAAGCGAGGGGTGAAGGTGGGTATATTTTACTCAAACCAATTGCTGGACAATATAAAAGATTTGGAGGGGTTAGATAAGAAACTTCAATATAGTTGTGGGCAAATATCATTGGAAGGTAAGGCGAGTGTTGATCCGGCTAAACAGCCACAGATTGAAGCAACCCTGAAGAAGCAGCTTAAGCAAGTATCCTTTGCTAAAGGCTTCGCAATGCCTCATAAGCGATATAAGGTAAAGAAAAACAGACTGCAAATGATTAAACAATCGTGGGCATGAGAAAGAGAAAGAAGATAAAGCTTAGTTATAGCAAAGAGCGAGTCCTCTTTTCCGATGTTTTGCCCTACGAGTGTCCGATAATATTCTCAAACCGATATTTGTATCGATTTCTTGCCAAGTATTTATGGGTTGCTAAAGAACAAAAGGTTGATAATATCACGTGGAATATCTTGAAGCAATCTAAACGTTTGGACGAAAAGGATGCGAATGCTTTTGCTGCATTGCTATTTGGATGTTATGAAAAGGGTAAAAGAATCGGGACACTTCAACATCGACTAAACGATCTATTCTACCCCTATCAATTCAATATCGCCCACAAGCCGAATAAGAACAGAACGTTATCAATTATACATCCATATAGCCAGTGGCAAGTAGTAGAGTTTTATAATCAGTATAAGTATTCTATACTCTATCTTTGCAATCAGAGTAAATACTCTCTTCGCAAACCACACAAGATAGCACAATGCTTTTACTATAGAGATCGACTCCATCGAAAGTTGTTAGGACATGAAAGTGATAAGGTTGAATTATTCTTCAATGAATATGAGAACTTGAAAACCTACTTTAGTTACGAGAAGTATTCGAATATATACAAATTCTACGAGGATTACAGGTACCAGCGAGCTGAAAAGAAATTCAAACACCTTGTGAAGTTCGATCTACAAAGCTGTTTCGACAGTATTTACACCCATACCATAAGTTGGGCGACTGCTGGTGGTGCGGACAAGGTGAAAGTTTTGCCTGGATATCATGGTTCATGGGTTGGCGATACATTTGATAATCTTATGCAGTCGGTCAATGCTCGTGAAACGAACGGTATTGTAATAGGTCCGGAGTTCTCTCGAATCTTTGCAGAGATTATACTTCAGTATATAGATCAGAAGGTTGAACAGGAACTATTGGACGGGAATCTTCGTCAGAAATCTAACTATGAATGTTATCGGTATGTTGACGACTATTTCCTATTCTATAATGACGAAAAGGATAGGAATATCTTCATGGAAAGTCTAACAAAATGGCTGAAGGAATTCAAATTACAGATTAGTCCGTCCAAAACAGAAGAGTTTGAAAGGCCTTTCATAACAAAGGTTACAATAGCCAAACAGCGAATCGAACATTTATTTAGCGATATATTCTCGACTCCACTTTGGGAAGAAATAGAATCAAATTTAGACGTGGAAAAAGAAGATGAAACTGAATACGAAGATTCGGATAAAGACAGGGAAATACTAGATAAGAAATTCAATATATACCTGCCTGCAAATAGCGTAAATACTCGAATAAAAGCAATAGTAAGGGAATGTGAAATTGAATATCGCGATATAGCAAACTACCTGCTTGAGAAAATGAGTCAACGCCTTGACGCTTTTCTCAATCGATATGAAATGGGGTTCAAGAAATATGAACGCTTGATGTCAAAAGGGGATACCAATAAGGATGGGGTTGAACTTCTGGCACGACGAGTACAAAGGAAGCTCACTAGTTATCTTGTATCTCTAATTGATGTGGCGTTCTTCGTATTCAATAGCAACAGGCAGGTAAACACTACATTGAAATTGCAGAAGATAATGAATACTATCGTTATCTATGCAAAACGGCATGGTGATTTCAAATCTAATCCAGAGATTAGATTCCAAACGACAAGCAAGGATATTATCTTTAAGAAGATTCAAGATGAAATTGCCTTGGTGCTGGCTACAACAGATTCACATCGAAACACCTTGCATGAAAGTCTCTACCTGTTAATATTGTCAAAAGAATTAGGCTCTGCATATCTGTTCGCACCTGAAGTTATCAAATCATTCATTAAAAAGAGTGAATTGCAGTATAACCTATTCGCATGCATTATATTGATGTATTACTATGCAAACCACAAGTGTTATAATAAGCGAAAGACTTTATTGAAAGATGAGATTTTGAAGAAGTATCGGCTTGTTGCGCAGTCGGAGCGTAAACGCAATTCGGAACTCACGATTCTCACAGCGGATATGATGACTTGTCCCTTTGTAGAGGATGCATACAAGCAAAAACTTCTTACATTGATGGGCATTACTGAGACGGAAGATCAGCAGATGATAATGCGCTTTGCCAAGAAACAAAAGTACATTTTCACTCGCTGGACAATGTTTAATTTGAATAAAGAATTACAGGCAAAGATTTCACAGGAGGTATATTCGTAGCTTCTGTAACAGCTGTTGGTCCAACTACACTTTCACACACATAACCTTCAAGCTAGCCGAAACGACGCAGGAAGTTGCGTTTTCCAAAATGGTTGGTTAGGATTGTACCGAATGTGAAATCTTTGCCTTTTTATGGTGTGTCCATCGTATTCATTGCTGAGGCGTATGCACACAAAAATAAGTCCCAACAATGAACGAAGAATGGATAGTTTATTGCCAAACTCGTATTTCCGATAGGTGTGAACAGAGGTGGCAACAGCTCATTCATCGCAACCGCACACAACGACTATAATTGCTTTTTTCTTTCACAGACAAGAAAAAAAACGCGAAAAGGCACTCACTTTTGTAGCAAAGTATTAGCTTTGCAACTGAAATAGTGAGCGTTCTTTGGTTATACAAAACAATAGACTTTCAAGCACACCGCTCATTTCTAAATCGTTACCTACACGAGCTACTTTGCATTGCAAGACCTTGTGAATTAATGGGTTAGTCCAATATTATATTTTACCGGACAGCAATATAATTTAACGCCAGTTCGATCTAAGCGAACATACCATAAAAATAACAAGTAGCTGTAAATCA
>ENA-OWND01001765-OWND01001765.1-metagenome-genome-assembly--contig:-NODE-1765-length-12637-cov-16.628676_pt1 | contig 12637 bp, 16 predicted proteins | sample MGYA00245342_ERZ651119 | MGnify/ENA primary metagenome ERZ651119 (study PRJEB26857, sample SAMEA4031756) | metagenome | biome: human; feature: oral; material: saliva | place: Philippines | collected 2014...
AGCCGAACACCAGCGAAACTTCGCTGAAATGGAAGAAACGCCAGCCGATATTGAGTCCGTAGGGTTTGAAGATGGCATCTGACAACGACAGATTCTTGAAAAAACTGTCAAGCACTTTATCGTTACACTTCAGTAAAACATTACCCAATCAAAATCCATACGACAAAATAAGTTATAGCACTATGATGATTTTAAAGAGTTTAAATCAAAAATCGACCCATCAGCGTTACTCAAAACCCCATCGTAAACTGTCCAATCTCAAAGAGCCTTTAAAGATGGTTACAACCGGTTTTGGCTTTTCACTGTTGATACAAAACTTATCTCATCACACCTAACGGATTGTAAAACACACTGAAATAGAGATCTTCAAAGATATCCTGATCGTTTGAGTTTTGCTGATACTGCCCAAGCCCTATTAAGCCGACAGCCCATATCAGACAAACCATGATTGCCAACCTGACAATCAGGCGCTGTTTGTGCGGCATAAGGCTACATAACCAATCTGCACATAAAAGCATACCCGACATCACCCAAACCACATATCCCCAACCAAATACACCGGGTAACACAAATATCGACCCCGGTATCATCAAGATTAACATTAAACAGGGGAACAAATATAAGGTTTCTTTATCATCCTTCAATCTGATATATAAAACAAAAAAAATCACATTGGCAAATGTAGGCCAGCTCGCCGGATACCAAAAAACAGTCAAACCTGTCATCCAAATTACCAAACCTATCGCTCCGCCTACAGCGGGCAAACACAAGGATAAGATGAACAGTATGATCTCCACCCTTCTTAAAGATTTTCTCAAACCTAGGTCATAGTCGAGTGGCAGTAGATTTCCCTGCATATTATTTCCTTATACGATAAATGGCACTAATCAAAGGTCGTCTGAAACCTTGTTTTAGGGTTTCAGACGACTTTTGCCTTTGCTTCAATCCAATGATTTTATTTCTTGGCTCTAAAGCCCAAAAGATGTTGCGTGGTGGCAAGCCATGCGCCGAAGACGCCTAGGGCGATGACGAAGCCGAACACCAGCGAAACTTCGCTGAAATGGAAGAAACGCCAGCCGATATTGAGACCGTAGGGTTTGAAGATGGCATCTACCAACGGGTGCACGGCGGAGAGCAGCCAGCCGCACAGTCCCAAGCTGACGGCGGCGGAGAAGATACTCTGCCACATGGCTTGATAGAGGAAGGGGCGGCGGATGAACGATGCGGGCGCGCCGAGCAGCTTGGTGATTTCGATTTCTTCTTTGCGGCTGAGGATTTGCAGACGGATGGTGTTGTGCGCGACAAGGACGAACGCCATACCCAGCGTCAGTGAAAGAAACCATAAAATTTTGCGGATGAACTCGTTGATTTGATACAGCGTTTGCACCCATTCGGTGTCCATGGTGGCGGATTCGACCATGGGCAGTTTGACCATATCCTGATAAATCGCCTGCATTTGTGCGGGCGGTGTAGCGGGATCGGGCGTTACGATAAATGCGTCGGGCAAGGGGTTGCCGTCGAGCATGGAAACGAGGTTTTGATCGAGGTTGGATTGCAGCTCTTCCAAGCCTTCCTGCTTGCTGATGAAACGGATTTTGTTGAGGCGGGCATCGCGTTCCAACAGGTTGCGAACGGTATCGCTGTCGGCTTTGGATGCGTCGGTTTCCATATAGAGGGTGATTTGCGGCGACTCGTTGAGCTTGCCTAAAACGCTTTGCCCGCTTTGGATGCCCAAATACATGAAAAGCGGCAGGGTCATGGCGACGGCGAGCATCAGGAGGGTGAGCAGCGTACCGACGGGCTGGCGCAGGAGCTGTTTGAGCGCAGTGCGCGCAGATTCAACGTGCAGCGAGACGTAGTGAATGATGCTCATGCGAGTCGTCCTTTCGAGAGGCGCAGGATGCGGTGGCCGTAGTCTGCCATGAGGGTTTCGTCATGGGCGGCGACGATGACGGTGGTTCCTGCTTCGTGGAAGGTTTTGAACAATTCCATGATGTCGAGCGCGTAGGCGCGGTCGAGGTTGGCGGAGGGTTCGTCGGCAATCAGGAGGCTGGGTTGGTGGACGACGGCGCGGGCGATACACAATCGTTGCTGTTCGCCGCCTGAGAGGGTTACGGGATCGTCCAATTCGCGGCCTTTCAAGCCGACTTTTTCAATGGCGATGCGGGCGCGTTCTTCGGCTTTGCGCGGCTGATAACCGATAATCCGCAGCGGTAGGATGACGTTTTGCAGGACGTTGCGGTCATAGAGGATTTTGTGGTCTTGGAACACGATGCCGATATGTTGGCGCATGAAGCCGATTTGGTTGTCGCTCAATTCGCCCAAGTCTTGGTTGTTGAACCACACTTTGCCTTTGCTGGGTTTGGTAATACCGGAAATCAGCTTGAGGATAGTGGACTTGCCGGAGCCGGAATGGCCGGCGATAAATATCATTTCGCCTTTTTTGATTTGGAAGCTGACGTTTTTCAGGGCTTCAAAACCGCCGGGATAGGTTTTGGAAACTTGTTCGAAACGGATCATAAGGTATTCCTGGAAAGGGGTCAGGACAAACTTATCCACAGTTAATCCACAAAAGGATGCGCTATCGGAGATAGGTCGTCTGAAAAATAGGATATGTGCCGAATTATAAAGATTTCGGCGTTTTTTTGATAGTTTGCCCGGATATGGACGGCGGTAGGCAAAGCGTCGGACTGACGGCTTTACAACACAATATTACAAGTGTGATTGTCGCGTTTGCAAAATGCTTAAATACTTATCCACATGTCGAAAAGTCGTCTGAAAAGGATTTCGGCGTTCCAATCAAACCCGCCGTATCCGTTTTCAGACGACCTTCCACATCGGTTTCAGCCCGATTTATTTACATTTTTCTTTAGCGACATTGACGGCGGCGGTCAGGCTTTTTTCGTTGACTTCGCCGGTGATGGTTTGTTTGTAGCCGCATTTCGGGGCTTCGACGACGGTGAACGGCAATACGCCGACGTTGTTGCCGTAAGACTTCATGAAATTGCGGCTGTCCGCGCCGGTATAACGCCAAACATGATAGCTGACGGGGGTTTGTTTCAGGAATTTGCCGATGTTGTCGGAAGTATCCAACGCGATACCGACCATATCGACGCTGCCTTTTTTCTGCGCTTTGTACCATGTGGACATGGCGGGCATTTCCTTACGGCACGGACCGCACCAGGTCGCCCACAGGTTCACCACGCGCACGGGGGCTTTGAGCGATTGCAGGCTTTGCGGTTTGTTGTCGTTCCAGCCTGCCAGCGGGTCGGCGGCAAACGCAGGGGCAGACAGGGCGGCAGTCATCAAAACAGAGGCAAGCAATAATTTTTTCATAAGTTCCATCCTTTGCATCAATCAGATGATGGCATTGTAACCCCTTTCAGCGTGCTGTCTATGGAGAAAATGAAGATGTTGGATTTTAGCGGTAAAAAATGACGATTATTGGGTGATAAGTTGAGGAAATCGCCAATGCAGCCGATAATAAAGCCCATCAGCAAAATCTATATACATCGGAGAACCCTATGTCGTCTGAATTCACGCTCTACCACAATCCCCGTTGCAGCAAATCGCGCGCCGCTTTCGACCTGCTCGAAGCGCGCGGCATCAAAGCCGAAGTCGTCAAATACCTCGACACCCCGCCGGATTTGGCGACACTGAAAGACATCTTTGCCAAGCTGGGCTTGGAATCCGTGCGCGGCATGATGCGCGTCAAAGACGACTTGTACAAAGAACTCGGTTTGGACAATCCCGACCTCGACAACCAAGCCTTGCTCGAAGCCATCGCCGCCCACCCCGCCCTGCTCGAACGCCCCATCCTGACCACACAGGACAAAGCCGCCATCGGCAGACCGCTCGAAAACATCGAAACCCTGTTGGACTGAAGCGCGGGAAGGCCGTCCCTACATGATTTCACTGTTCCGCAGCCGCAACGGCTTGCGCTACTACCTCTTTCGCGGCATAGGCCTGAGTATCCTGCTGGTACTCGGCATATTCGGCGAGGGCGCATGGCAGGTGTACCACACCGGCTCGCAGCCCCTGCCGCGTCATGTCCGCGCCGATGCCGCTCTCGTGCTCGGTGCCGCCGCATGGGACAAACGACCCTCGCCCGTTTTCCGCGAACGCATCAACCACGCCATCACCCTCTACCAAAGCCACCGCGTTGAAAAAATCGTCTTCACCGGCGGAACACCCAAAAAAGGCTACATGACCGAAGCCGAAGTCGGTCGGCGCTATGCCCTCAAACAAGGCATACCCGCACACAACATCCTCTTTGAAAACACCTCGCGCAACACCTACGAAAACATCCGCAACATCCGCCCGATATTGCGCGCCGAGGGCATCGGAAGCATCATCATCGTCAGCGACCCCTACCACCTCGCCCGCGCCCTCGAAATCGCCTCCGACCTCGACATCGAAGCCTACATCTCCGCCACGCCGACCACGCGGTTCGACCAAAGCAAGGAAAAAAACAAATTCCTGCTTCAAGAAAGCTACGCCCTCTTCCTCTACCGCATCGGCAAATGGAGCGAAAACTTTTGGGACTGGCTGACGATGAGTAAAACAGAAGACGAATAAAGGAAAAAAGATCGTCTGAAAACCGTTGAAATTCAGATTTCAGACGACCTCAAGAAGACTACAATCAGTGTTACTCATAAAGGTTAACCATCATGAAACACATATTTCAAACTATCCTGACCGCCGCCTTAATCCCTTTTCTTGCCTCATGCGGCTTCTCAACAGGCAAACACCGTCCGACGGCCAAAACCCACGCTTCTGCCCGAAAAGTCCAACCCGTCCGCATCAGCAATATCGATCACACCCAAGGTTCGCAAGAGCTGATGTTGCACAGCATGGGCCTTATCGGTACGCCGTACAAATGGGGCGGCAGCACTACTTCTACCGGTTTTGATTGCAGCGGCATGATTCAATTTGTCTATAAAAACGCCCTCGGTGTCAGCCTGCCGCGCACCGCCCGCGATATGGCGGCGGCCAGCCGTAAAATCCCCGACAGCCGCCTTAAGGCAGGCGATCTCGTTTTCTTCAACACAGGCGGCGCGAACAAATATTCGCACGTCGGCCTATACATCGGCAACGGTGAATTCATCCATGCGCCAAGCAGCGGCAAAACCATTAAAACCGAGAAACTTTCCAGCCCGTTTTACGCGAAGAATTATCTAGGCGCGCATACCTTCTTTACCGACTGAAAAACAGCAAATCAGCAATCGGTATAAAGATCCGTTTGGTTTTTGATACGGTATCTATTGTCATCATTTCTGCGCACGAATGATGAACTGAGAAGTCGGCTAGATAGTCAATCTAAATCGGAAATGCTGATAAAAAAGGTCGTCTGAAACCCAAATTTTGGTTTCAGACGACCTTTGTCTGTTTAAAAAAGATTATTTGAAGCGGTAGCCGACAGTAGCCATGTAGCTGTTGTTGTGGACTTTCAAATTGTCTTTTTTATAACGGGTTTGTTCCCATTCGGCGCCGACTTCGACATTCGGCGTAACGGCGTATTTCGCGCCTACACCGTAGCCGAGGCCGTTCATATTGTTGCGTTTCGCGCCCAGATTGTCGAAGCGGCCGTAGTGGTAGCCGACCTTACCGTAAGCCAGCGCGTTGTCGGTCAGGCGGTAGCCTTGGACGTAGGAAACGTTGGCATCGACTTTTTGTCTCGCATTGCCCGCGATTTTGCGGTGCAGCGGTTTAACGCCGGCTTCAACGCCGCCAATCCAGTTGCTTTGTCCGAATTGTGTGTTGTAGCTGCCGCGTACGGCAACGTCGCCTTTGGTTTTTTCGTTCAGATTAACGTTGCGCACATCACTTTTGGTTGCGCCCGCGCCGACTTCCAAGCCTGCGCCGGTAAAAGAACCGTCAGCGAAAGTGATGGCGGAAGCGGTAGCCAATAAAACAGTCAGTAAGGTTTTTTTCATGATAATGCTCCTTCACGGATAAACAGGAAGCGTGTTTCTGCTTCCGACGAATCCAGTATCGGATGCTTGCGGATGAGCCGCAACCGCCTTTGCCGAGGCGTTACCCATCTTCTCAAGTGCTTAACGTTTGTAATTCATTGAAACGGCTGAATTTGTATCGCCCGAAATGTTGAGGTGCGCGATTTATAATTTGCGTAAAGTGTGATGAAAAGTATGAAGATTTATGAACCTTGCTGTGTGGAGAGGGGTGCGTTTGGCAGCGGAGGCGGAGTGCGGAGAAAATGATAAAGGCTTAAATGGCAGTTTACATTGGTTGGTGTGGCTTTATTGCCATAAGCGCGACAAAGGTCGTCTGAAAACCGGGTTTTTTGGGGTTTTCAGACGACCTTTGTTTTGCCTGAAATTGGGTGTTTACGAAATCAGGTTCAAATCGCTGATGCGGTCGTAGAGGCGGTCGGGGTCGTTGCCTTCTTCGTGCATTTGGATGCGCAGGCGCAGGTCGTTGGTGGAAACGGCTTGACGCAGGGCTTCGTCGTATTCGATTTGACCTTGGATGTAGAGTTCGAACAGGTGTTGGTCGAAGGTCTGCATGCCGTCTGTGCCGGAGCGCATCATGAGTTCGCGGATTTCCATGAGTTCGCCTTTGAAAATCAAATCCTGCATGGCGGGCGTGTTGAGCAGCAGGTCGACGACGGCGGTACGCTGGCTGCGGTTTTTCTTGATGGCGAGGCGTTGGCCGATGATGCCGGTCAGGTTGAGTGCCAAATCCATGAGGACTTGTTTGCGTCGGTCTTCTTGGTAGAAGTTGATGATACGCTCGATGGTTTGGGCGGCGGTGTTGGCGTGGATGGTGAAGACGCACAAGTGGCCGGTTTGGGCAAGCTGGAGGGCGTATTCCATACTGGCTTCGCTGCGCACCTCGCCGATACAGACGACGTCGGGCGCTTGACGCATCGCGCTTTGGACGGCGATTTTCCAGTCGTTGGTGTCGATGCCGACTTCGCGCTGGGTGAAGATGCTGCGGCGGGGTTTGTAGATGAATTCGATCGGGTCTTCAATGGTGACGATGTGGCCGGGCATTTTGTGGTTGCGGTAGTCGAGCATGGATGCCATGGTGGTCGATTTACCGGAACCGGTCGGGCCGGCAAGGATCAGCAGGCCGCGCGGGGAAAGGGAGAGGTCTTTGAGTTTGGCGGGCAGGCCGAGGCTCTCCATTTCGGGGATTTCTTGGTTGATACGGCGCAAGACCATGCCGACGCGGCCTTGTTCGTGGTAGGCGTTGACACGGTAACGGGTGTTGCTGCGGGATTGGACGGAGTAGTTGAGTTCCCATTCGCGGTTGAAGGTCTCAAGCTGCTCGGGGTTCATGGTGGATTCGACGATGGCGGCTGTGTCTTCGCCGGTCAGGGCTTTGTGCGGGACGGGGGTCAGGGTGCCGCTGACTTTGACGGCAGGCGGGAAGCCTGCGCTGATGAAGATGTCGGATGCGCCGCGTTTTTCTGCTTCGACGCACATGCGGTCGAGCAGGGGATGGAGGTGCGTGCCGATTTCGGCAGGGGTGGGGATGTGCGGCGGTTGGTTTTTTTGCGAGTAGGCTTGCACCATTTCGCTGAGTAAGTCGTGTAAAGGAGTTGTTTCGCTCATTTTGTGTACTCTTTATCAGTAAGTGAATATTGAGACCGGCGGGCGGTTTGTTTGTTATTGGGTGTTGTGCCTGCCTTGCGGAGGTCGTCTGAAAACGGGGAACGGGTTTCCTCGTTGTGTAAACTGCGTTTTCAGACGACCTGGTTTGTTCCCAATAATGGAATGTATTTATCAGACGATGGTCATGCTGTCGCTGTTTTGCGCTTTGCTGCGGGCTACGTCGGGGCTGATGGTACCTTGGCGGACGAGGGTTTGTAGCGCTTGGTCTAGGGTTTGCATGCCGTGTGATTGACCGGTTTGCAGCGCGGAGTTGATTTGGGCGATTTTGTTTTCTCGGATCAGGTTGCGCACTGCGGGGGTGGAGATGAGGATTTCGTGTGCGGCGACACGGCCGTTGCCGTCGCGGGTTTTCAGCAGGGTTTGCGAAATAACCGCGCGCAGGGATTCGGACAGCATCGAACGTACCATTTCTTTTTCGCCGGCAGGGAATACGTCAACGATACGGTCCACGGTTTTGGCGGCGCCGGTGGTGTGCAGCGTGCCGAATACCAAGTGGCCGGTTTCGGCGGCAGTCAGCGCGAGGCCGATGGTTTCGGGGTCGCGCATCTCGCCCACGAGGATTACGTCGGGGTCTTCACGCAATGCGGAACGCAGGGCGTTGGCGAAGCTGTGGGTGTGTTGGTGCAGCTCGCGCTGGTTGACGAGGGCTTTTTTACTTTGGTGGACGAACTCGATCGGGTCTTCGATGGTGAGGATGTGTGCGGGTTGGGTTTCGTTGATGTAGTTGATCATCGCCGCCAGCGTGGTGGATTTACCGGAACCGGTCGGGCCGGTTACCAATACCAAGCCGCGCGGGTTGTCGGCGATTTTTTGGAAAATACGCGGGGCGCGCAGGTCTTCCAGCGTCAATACGTCGCTCGGAATGGTACGGAAGACGGCGGCAGGGCCGCGGTTGGAGGTAAAGGCGTTGACACGGAAACGGGCGACGTTGGGCAGCTCGAAGGAGAAGTCCACTTCCAAATCTTGTTGGAACAGTTTGCGCTGGTGGTCGTTCATGACCGAAGTAACCATGTTGCCGACTTCTTCGGCGGACATTTCGGGCAGGTTGATGCGGCGGATATCGCCGTGAACGCGGATCATGGGGGACATTCCGGCGCTTAAGTGAAGGTCGGAAGCTTTGTTTTTGACGCCGAAAGCGAGTAAGTCGGTAATCTGCATAATGTGGCCTTGTTTTAGTTTAGAATAATGAGGCGGAACCCGATTTAAAATGCGGACGCGGAATGCCGGGCATTTCCCTGTTCAGGTTCCGATAAATTGTATTATTTTAAATACATAAACCGTTCAGACCAAGTAAAATTTTCAAAATCGCTGTAATTGATGTAATAAAGGAAGAAATCATGTCGGTATTGCAACAAAATTATGCGGAGGTGTGCCGCCGCATTGCCGAAGCCGAGCAAAAGGCGGGCAGGCAGGCGGGTGAAGTGGGTCTGATTGCCGTCAGCAAAACCTTCCCTTCAGACAACATCCGCGAGGTATATGCCGCAGGGCAGCGCGATTTTGGTGAAAACTATATTCAGGAGTGGTACGAAAAAACGGAAACGCTAGCGGATTTGCCCGACATTGTTTGGCACGTCATCGGTGATGTGCAGTCGAACAAGACCAAATTTGTCGCCGAACGCGCGCATTGGGTGCATACGATAGGTCGTCTGAAAACCGCCCGCCGCCTGAGCGAACAGCGTCCGCCCGAAATGCCGCCTTTGCAGGTGTGCATCGAAGTCAATATCGCGGGCGAGGAGGCGAAACACGGCGTTGCGCCCGATGAGGCGGTCGCGCTGGCGGTGGAAGTGGCGAAGTTGCCGAATGTGGTCGTACGCGGGTTGATGTGTGTCGCCAAAGCCGACAGCGATGATGAAGCATTGCGCGTTCAGTTCCAAACCATGCAGAAACTGCTTGCCGACCTGAACGCGGCGGGTGTCCACGCGGATGTATTGTCGATGGGGATGTCCGGAGACATGTCTGTGGCAGTCGCGTGCGGCGCAACGCATGTGCGCATCGGCAGCGCGATTTTCGGCAGACGGGAACAAAAAGGGAAAGACGGTCAATGAAACAGATTATCTCGGTCGTTTTGCTTGGTTTGACCTTAACGGGTTGTCGGTTGATGGGCTGGTATCAATGCGAGTCCTTATCAGGCTGGTGCAAGCCCAAAAAGCCGGCGGCAATCGATTTTTGGGAAATTAAAGGCGAACCGCCACCTTCTATCGAAGATTTCCGCGGAACACGTTTGGCAGACGGGAGTTATTCCGTCAACGACAATGCTTACCGTACCGCAGCTAATGATTATTTCATGAGGAAAATCAAAAAGTTTGAAGCTTGCGGACTGGATTGGCACACCCGCGATAAACGCCCTTTGGCGGAAACTTTCAAACAAGAAGGATTGGATTGTTTGGAGAAACAGGGCTTATACCGAACATCGCTGCCCGAAAGTGTCCGTTGGTAAAAAGGTCGTCTGAAATTTTGTTGGTATGGTGGAAAAGGTATTTCAGACGACCTCAGAAAATGTATCTCATTTAAAAATTTAAGGAAATTTATGAACATCTACTTTTTAGGCGGCGGCAATATGGCAGCTGCTATTGCGGGCGGATTGGTCAAGCAGGGTGGATACCGCATCCACATCGCCAACCGCGGCGCGGAGAAACGCGAGCGTTTGGCAAAAGAATTGAATGTTGAAGTTTCTGAATCCCTGCCCGAACTGCATTCAGACGACGTTTTGATTCTTGCCGTCAAACCGCAGGACATGGAAGCCGCGTGCCGCAACGTTCGTGTCAATGGCGCATTAGTGCTATCCGTTGCCGCCGGTTTGTCTATTGATACTCTTAGCCGCTACCTTGGCGGAACACGCCGAATCATCCGTACCATGCCCAATACGCCGGGAAAAATCGGTTTGGGCGTATCCGGCATGTTTGCCGAAGCGGAAGTATCCGAAGCCGACCGCACCGCCGCCGACCGGATTATGCGCTCCGTCGGTTTGACCGTTTGGCTGGACGAAGAAGACAAGTTGCATAACATTACCGGCATTAGCGGCAGCGGCCCCGCCTACGTCTTTTACCTGCTCGGCGCGCTGCAAGCCGCCGCTCAGGCGCAAGGGTTCAGCGAAGAAGATGCCCGCGCCCTCAGTCTCGCCACGTTTAAAGGTGCAGTTGCCTTGGCAGAGCAAAGCGGCGAAGACTTCGCGCAATTGCAGCAAAATGTTACTTCCAAAGGCGGAACCACCCATGAAGCCATCAAAACGTTCAAATCATGCCGCGTCGCCGAAGCCATTGCCCAAGGCGTTGAAGCCTGCGTCAAGCGCTCGCAGGAAATGGCACAACAATATAAGGTCGTCTGAAAATGCGCGGAGATTTATTGATATTGCTTGCCGACGGCATCGTTATCCTGTGTTTGGCACGTCTCTTCCTGCAAGCGGCGGGATTGAGTGAAAATCATGCGCTCTTGGCGTTCAGCAAGCGATCAACCGATTGGCTGGTCAACCCGCTACATAAAATTCTGCCGGTTAAAAAATACGACCCAGCCTGCCTGTTGTCAGGACTGTTGTTATATTACGTCGTATTCACCTTCATCACTTTAGTGGCGCAGCCTACCGCATTCAGCGCAAAAATCATCATCGCCAATTTTATACTGGCAGTATTGAATACAATTAAATCAGCAGCTTATGTGTTGTTGATAGGGTTGTTTATCCGCATGGCGCTCAGTATTAAAGATCCCTATTCCCAACTTTCCGTCGCGCTGGAAAGGATATATCGCCCCATACTTTCTCCCGTACAGTTTTTAAAGTACGGACGCTACGATTTTTCAGGTAGTATATTGGCATTATTACTGTGGATCTGGTTAAGCAGTCTATCGCCCCAAATTACCCGCCAAATCAACTTGTGGCTACTGCAATAGACAGCGAGTTCATTAAGAATTTGCAGTATGACGTAAGCAAAATGCAAAAAAGTGAAAATCGAAAACACGACTGTGAAAACATGGTATCATGCCGCCATTTCCAAACGGGCTTGAGAAAAGAAGTCCTAAGAAATCAATAAAATAAACCACTTGAGTAGCATTTTATTTCCCGCAATAGATTGAAAGAAAAATTATGGCAAAGCTGACAGAACAAGACATTTTGAATTGGGACGGCCCGGAAGAAGACTACATGAATAGTGACCAGTTGGCATTCTTCCGCGAACTGCTGGTAAAAATGCAAGACGAACTGATTGAAAACGCATCTGCCACCACCGGCCACCTGCAAGAACACGAATCGGCTCCCGATCCTGCCGACCGCGCCACTCAAGAAGAAGAGTACGCGCTGGAACTGCGTACCCGCGACCGCGAGCGCAAACTTCTAGGTAAAGTACAAGCAACCATCCGCAGCATCGACGAAGGCGATTATGGCTTCTGCGCGGATACCGGCGAGCCCATCGGCCTCAAACGCCTCCTTGCCCGCCCGACTGCTACACTTTCCGTAGAAGCACAAGAACGCCGCGAACGCATGAAAAAACAGTTTGCCGACTAAGTATAACGAAATCGGCTGATTGATTTAGGCAGTAAGAAAATACAAAGGTCGTCTGAAAGGGATTTCAGACGACCTTTGCTGTTGATTGAGTTTGGTTTGAGAATATTTTGAAATAAAAGTCTTTGTATTTCAGGTTGTTGTTTAGTTTTGTGGAATTTTTTGTTGTTTAGGAGTTGACGGTTTTCGAGGAGGGGGGTATAGTTCGGTTCTTCGCTGCTTCGGCGGTGATTGAACGAACAGGTAAGTATATCACAGTTGGTCTGATTTTTCGAGGTTTTGAGAAAAGTTTTGATTGACAATGAGATGAAATGCTTTATAATTCGTTTTCGCTCTTTAACAAAACAGATTACCGATAAGTGTGAGTGCGACAGCCTCACACTGTTTGAAAGACAGACAAGATGATGTTTTAGACATTGTCCTGTCGGTTTCTTTGAAGCAGACCAGAAGTTATAAGTTAGAGATTGAACATAAGAGTTTGATCCTGGCTCAGATTGAACGCTGGCGG
>ENA-OWND01001772-OWND01001772.1-metagenome-genome-assembly--contig:-NODE-1772-length-12596-cov-8.016107_pt1 | contig 12596 bp, 14 predicted proteins | sample MGYA00245342_ERZ651119 | MGnify/ENA primary metagenome ERZ651119 (study PRJEB26857, sample SAMEA4031756) | metagenome | biome: human; feature: oral; material: saliva | place: Philippines | collected 2014...
TTGAGAAAAATGCCGCCCAGTGGCAGCTGCTTTTGCAGATAGATAGCGACTGGGAGAGTGACATGGACTGGGACGGAGAGGGTAGAGTTTATCTATGGATAAAAAAGGACGACCTAGCGGCGCGTGACTTTAGCAAGACGTGGCTAGTTTTGCAAACGAGTTAGGGGCGAAATTTAGCCAAGAGCTTTTGATATGCGTCTGGTAGTAAAATTATTATTGCTGTTTTTTGGTGAGCCATATAAATTTCGCGCTTAGAATATGTAAATTTAAAGGCAAATGGTAGATTAAATTTACGCTACTTAGATCAAATTTAATTTTTTTATAATTTACCGCCAGCTAAATTTACCTTGCAAGTGACTTTTACTCCCAAACTAGCGGCTTAACACCAAATTTGCCAGCTTTTTTATATTCTTTTTCTAGGTTGCACTCGCGTTTTTTTGTTTTTTTGCGTGACCGCTCAAAAGCGTATCTTTATGCCAGTTGTGATATTTGGCATTTATATCTTTTAAATTTCACGTAACCAGCAAATCTATCCATACGCCAAATTTAGGCAAAATTTAGTAAAATCCTTAAAAAATTTAAAGGCAAAATATGTTTAATGGCTTAATCAGGGAGCTTGCCGAGGTCATTAGCTACTCGCAAAATGTTTTACGACTAAAGGCTAAATTTCGTCCAAATTTAGGCGATAGCATCGCAGTAAATGGCGCTTGCTTAAGCGTCATAAAACTATATGATGATGGCTTTAGCGTGGAGCTAAGCGCAGAGAGCAGGGCAAATGTCGCGGTTGAAAATTTAAGTGGCTTGGTGCATATCGAGCCAGCGATGAAGCTTGGAGAGCGCGTGGATGGGCATTTGATGCAAGGACACATCGACTTTATCGGCGTGATCTCGGCTATAAAAAAGCATGAAAATGGCGTTGATTTTTACATCGACTTGCCACGTGAGGCGATGGCTCTTATGGCAAACAAGGGCTCGGTGGGCGTTGAGGGCGTGAGCCTTACGATAAATGAAATTTTGCCAAAGGGCATAAGGCTAACCATCATACCGATCACGTTTAGAGATAGCCTTTTTGGCACTTTCAAGGTCGGCAGGCGCGTAAATATCGAGAGCGACTTGCTGGCTCGCTACGTGGCTAGGATGCTTGAGGCTAAGCAAAATGGCGGCCTTAGCTGGGACGAGGTCGAGAGAATTTCAAGCCTCTACTAAGCGAGCGAAGATGCGTGAAAATTTAGAGATAGTTTTTGATAGAAATGGCATAACGGCTGGCTTTACAAATAGGCTTGGCGGTGTGAGCGAAGCTAAATTTAGCTCGCTAAATTTGGGCGATCACGTGGGCGATGAGCCAAAAGATGTCATAAAAAATAGAGAAATTTTGGCTAGAAATTTAGGCGTTAGGCAGCTTAAATTTATGAAGCAGATCCACTCGGACAAGGTTTTTGTCCTTGAAAACGAGGAGGACGAGCTGCCAGAGTGCGACGCTGTGATCACAAATTTAAGTGATGTTGGCATCTGCGTTTTGGTGGCTGACTGCTCGCCAGTTGTGATGATAGATGAGAGGCAGGGCGCTATCTGCGTGGCTCATGCAGGAAGAGCCGGCGTGATGCTAAAAATTTGCACAAAAGCAGTTACGCTTATGGGCGAGAAATTTGGCTCAAGAGCGGGCGAGATGAGCGTCTTTGTCGGAGCAAATATAAAAGGCGGCTGCTACGAGGTGGGCGAGCTTGATCTTGGGGAATTTAACGCATATAAGATAGGTAGAAATTTTGATATGAACGCAGCTTTGAGGGATGAATTTAGCGCACTTGGGGTTAGAAATTTAAACTTTAGCGAGGTCTGCACGCACTGCGACGAGAGATATTTTTCGTACCGAAGAGACGGCGTGTGCGGTAGATTTTGCGGATTTGCAGTGAAATTTAAGGATAAAAATGGGATATGAGAGCTTTAAAAATCCACTAGCGGCAAAAATAGCTCAAAACGCTAGAAATTTGGGCTTTGAGCAGCTTATGAATGAAGAGTTTGTGCAGATGCTACTTAGCTCAAAAAAGATGGAGCTAAGTGCCGTGGATAGGGAAAATATCGAGCAAATTTTTATAAAACTGATGGAGATAGAAGAAAAAGTACAACTTAGCAAATAAAGGAGAAAATATGCTTTTGCTTAAAAATGCTAATCTATACACGCCAAAATTTCTTGGCAAGCGCGATGTTTTGGTAGGTGGCGGTAAAATTTTAGCCATCGGCGAGGGGCTAAGCTTTAGCGTAGAAGGGCTTAGCGTTTACGACCTAAAGGGCAAGGTTTTAGCTCCAGGTCTCATTGATCAGCACGTGCATATCACGGGTGGTGGCGGTGAGGCTGGATATCACTCAAGAACGCCTGAGATCACGCTTAGCCAGATCGTAAAATACGGCACTACGACGCTTGTTGGCGTTTTGGGGACTGATGGAGTGACTAGAAGCCTGGAAAATCTCTACTCCAAAGCAAAAGCGCTCGAGTTTGAGGGCATCTCGACCTTCATCCACACCGGCTCATACGCAAGCCCCTGTGTGACATTTACCGGCGACATCGCAAAGGATCTCATACTAATCGACAAAGTGATCGGCGTAAAGATCGCACTGACCGACAACCGCGGCAGCTACGTCTCAAAAGAGGAGCTCATCAAAATTCTAAGCAAGATACGCATAGGCGGCATGGTCTCTAAAAAAGGTGGCGTGCTTCACATGCACATGGGCGGACTAAGCGAGAAATTTGACAACGTCTTTAAGGTGATAAAAGACTATGAATTCCCAGTTCATTACTTCTCGCCGACACACTGCGCTAGGACGAAAGACCTGTTTAACGAGGCTTTGAAATTTCAAAAAATGGGCGGAAACGTCGATATCACAAGTGGTGGAAGTAAATTTGCCCCACTTCACGAGGTGGTGGCTTACGGCCTTGAAAATGGGCTAAATTTAGAGCGCCTAACGATGAGCTCAGACGGCAACGGCAGCGTGCCTAAATTTAATGAAAATGGCGAGCTAGTGGGATATGGCTGCGCGTCATGTGCGTCAAATTTAGAGGTATTGCAAGCTTTGGTGAGAAATAAAATTTTAAAGATAGAAGACACTTTGGCTTTGATGAGCAAAAACGTGGCGAGATATCTAAATTTAAGCCAAAAAGGCGAGATAAAAGTTGGCAACGACGCTGATCTTTGTGTATTTGACGAGGAGCTAAATTTATATGACGTGATCGCAAAAGGCGAGTTTTGCGTTAAAGACGAAAAGGTCGTTAAAAAAGGCTTTTTTGAGTAAATTTAAAGAAATTTGAGCTTTATTTGCAGCTAAAAATATCTTTAAATTTAGCTTCAATAAAGCCAAGTTTCAATATAATCCAAGCTTTATTTCACACACGACAATCCTAAATTTGGTTGTGCGAAAGCATTAATGGTCGTGGAGGATAAAACTAAATTCAAGGCAAAATGCCTAAAACAAGGAGAAACTCATGGTAACTATGAGAGATTTATTAGAGTGTGGCGTACATTTTGGTCACCAAACACGCCGCTGGAACCCAAAGATGAAAAAATTTATCTTTGGCGAGAGAAAAGGTATCTATATTATAGATCTACAAAAGACTATCCGCTACTTCCGCTACACTTACAACATCGTTCGTGACGCAGCTGCTGAAGGCAAGTCAGTGCTATTTGTCGGTACTAAAAAACAAGCTATCGACGCTATCAAAGAGTACGCTGAAAAATGTGGAATGCCTTATGTAAATCACCGCTGGTTAGGTGGTATGATGACAAACTTCGGTACTATCCGCCAGTCTATCCGCAAACTAGAAGTTATCGAGACTATGGAAGAAGATGGTTCGATAAATTTACTAACTAAAAAAGAGGCTTTGATGCTTCGCCGCAAAAAAGAGAAGCTTATCGCAACTCTTGGCGGTATCCGCAATATGAAAAGCCTACCTGATATGATATTTGTCGTTGATACAGTTAAAGAAAAGATCGCTGTTCAAGAGGCAAATCGCTTAAAAATCCCAGTTGTAGCACCGATCGATACAAACTGCGATCCTGACGTTGTTGATTATCCTATCCCAGGAAACGATGACGCGATCCGCTCTGTTCAGCTTTTCTGCCAAGAGATGGCTGAGGCGATCAATGAAGGCAAATCACTTCTTGAGCAAGATGGTGGCGAGCAAGCTGCTGGCGAAGAAGTAAGCCAAGACGAGAAAGACGCAGTTGTAGCTGAGGCTATGAGCGAAGAAGACTTTGGCGAGGACGAAGAGTAATGGAAATAACTGCACAAATGGTAAAAGAGCTCCGCGAATCAACCGGAGCTGGCATGATGGACTGCAAAAAGGCACTTGGCGAAGCAAATGGCGACATGGAAAAAGCTGTTGATATCCTTCGTGAAAAAGGCCTAGGTCAAGCTGCTAAAAAGGCTGACCGCCTTGCAAGCGAGGGCTTAGTAAGCGTTGAAGTTTGCTCAAAATGCAAAAAAGCAACTATCAGTGAGATCAACTCTGAGACTGACTTTGTTGCTAGAAACCCACAGTTTCAAGCGCTTGCAAAAGACACAACAGCTCACATCCAATCAAGTGGCATAAAAACAGTTGAAGAGCTAAATACAAGCACTTTAAATGGTGTTAAATTTGAAGAATACTTCAAAACTCAGATCGCAACTATCGGTGAAAACCTTGTAGTTCGCCGCTTTGAGACTATTAGCGCTGATGACAAGGGCGTGGTAAATGGCTATGTTCACTCAAATGGCCGTGTTGGCGTGCTTATCGGTGCAGCTTGCGAAAGTGCTGAAGTTGCAAACAAAGCAGCTGAATTTATAAGAAATTTATGTATGCATGCAGCTGCTATGAAGCCAAGCGTTATAAGCTACAAAGACCTTGATAAAGATTTTGTTGAGAAAGAATTTATCGCACTTCGCGCTGAGCTTGAAAAAGAAAATGAAGAGCTAAAACGCCTAGGCAAGCCACTTCACCACATCCCTGAGTATGCTAGCCGCTGCCAGATAGGTGAGGCTGAGCTTGCAAAAGCTACAAAAGCGATCGAAGAAGAGCTAAAAGCTGAGGGCAAACCTGAGAAAATTTGGGACAAGATCATCCCTGGTAAGATCGAGAGATTTTACGCTGACAACACAGTGCTTGACCAACGCCTTACACTTTTAGGTCAGTTTTATGTAATGGACGATAAAAAGACTATCGAACAAGTTATCGAAGAGAAGAGCAAAGAGCTTGGTGGCAAGATCGAGATCGTAAAATACGTTCGTTTCGAGCTTGGCGAAGGCTTAGAGAAAAAAGTAGATGACTTTGCTGCAGAAGTTGCTGCTCAAATAGGCTAATGGAAATTTTAAGAGCGTCTAATCTAGGCTTTGCGTATGATTATACGCTCTTTAACAATATAAATTTAACTCTCAATCAAAAACAAAGCATCGCGATAACCGGCGTTAGCGGTTGTGGCAAATCAACACTTTTACACATACTTTCAACACTTTTAAAGCCAAATTTTGGCGAGGTCATCTACCAAGATAGATCGATCTACGAGCTTTCTCAAAACGAGCTTTTGACCATTAGAAGGCTTCATTTTGGCATCATTTTTCAGTCGCACTATCTTTTTAAAGGTTTTAGCGCTTATGAAAATATCGAGCTTGCAAGCATCTTATCTGGCGAAAATATAGAAAAAAATGATCTTGAAGCGCTTAAAATTTCAAGTGTGATAAATCAAAAAGTTGGCGAGCTAAGTGGCGGTCAGCAGCAGCGTGTCAGCATCGCTAGAGTGCTTACCAAAAAGCCAAAGATCATCTTTGCAGACGAGCCAACAGGCAACCTTGATAAGCAAACGGCAAATGAAGTGATGCAAGTTTTATTTGACTATATAAATGAAAATAACGCTGCCCTTGTTCTAGTCACTCACGACAACGACCTAGCCGCGAAATGTGACAACTCATACAAGCTTGAGAACAAAGAGCTTGTGCAAATTTCTTAAATTTTTAGAAATAGTCCTATCTTTATAATGCAAAAATTTTTAATGTTAAAAATTTATATGTGGAATAAAAATAAAAATTAGAGAAGCCCTAACGTTTATATATTTCAAAAGTTTTTTCTTGCTTTACATTCTCTTTTTCATTATAAATATCTGATAAAAACTTAGTCAAAGTTTTTTCATAATTATTATTAAATCTTTCTTTTTTATTTTCATATAGTACTTCATCGTTATTATCATTCGAAAGTTTTAATGAAATTTTATTTATCTGTTCACTATTTTCTTCTTCTTTTTCGTCTATTTCAAATTCAAATGAATTCATAAAGTCTCTTAATTGTTTTGGTCTTAACATTATTATTGGTAATTCAATTGTTCTTATTGTTTCATCTTTTGTTGTTACTATTATCATTTTGTATATGTTTATTGGGATTAAAAATAATCTATTTGTGCTTTTTAAGAGTGTTATTGTGAATAATTCTTCATAAGGTATTAATTCTTTTGTTGCTAATTGTGTTAATTTTAATCCTTTTTCTAATAATTCTAATTTGTATGTTGAATTTATTGTCATTATTATTATTAAGAAAACTGCTAATAGTATTGAATATAAAATTAATTTTGGTGATTGATGAAACGCGAATATTACTAATGCTATATAAACTATTGTTAGTATTATAGTAGCTGTTTTATATTTCATTAAGAAGTTGCCTATATTTGAAGTCATTTTTGTTTTTGATATTACATCAACGATTTGGCTATTATATGAATGGTTTAATTCATTATATAAGTTTTTTAATGAATTTTTATTTACTGTTTTGCTTTTTTTCATCTTTACCTCTTATTATTTTGTAACTAATCTTAAAGTATCTCTTGCTATTACTAATTCTTCGTTTGTTGGTACAACCCATACTGGTATGGTTGAATCATCTGAAGAGATTAAAGCTTCTTCACGTGTTTCATTTCTCTTTGAATCTAATTTTATTCCCATAAATTCTAGATATTTTATTATTCCTGCTCTGATACGTTTTTGATTTTCTCCAACACCTGCTGTGAATGTAATTACATCAATTCCTTGCATTGATACTGCGTATTTTGCAATAAATTGTGCTATTTTGTATTTATAATGTTCTAGTGCTAAGTCTGCTTGTTTATTTCCTTCATCAACAGCTGCTTCAACGTCTCTAATATCATTTGATACACCACAGATTCCTAAGATTCCTGATTCGTTGTTTAGAATTTTATCCATTTGGTCTGCTGTTAAATTTTCTTTTTTCATTATGAATGTTACTACTGAAGGATCTAAATCACCTGATCTTGAGCACATTGGAATTCCTGCTACTGGTGTTAATCCCATTGATGTATCAACTGATTTTCCGTTTAGGATTGCGCAAATACTTGCACCTTGTCCAATATGACAGTTTACGATTTTTAATTCTTCTACTGGTTTTCCAAGGATTTCAGCAATTCTTCTTGATACGAAGTAATGTGATGTTCCATGGAAGCCATATCTTCTTATTTTGTATTTTTCATAGTATTTATAAGGTATTGGGTAAATGTATCTTTCTTCTGGGATTGTTTGATGGAATGCTGTGTCAAATGTGATTGTGTTTGGTTTTCCTGGCATTAAATTTTGACATGCACTGATTCCCATTAATGCTGCTGGGTTATGTGATGGAGCTAATTCTAATGTTGATTGTAATTCTTCAATTACTTTGTCTGTTACTAGTACTGATTCTTTGAAATCTCCTCCGTGTGCCATTCTGTGTCCAATTGCATTAATTTCTTCTAATGAAGAGATTGCTGGATATTCTGGATTTAATAATTGCTTGATTGAAAAATCTAGTGCTTCTTTATGGTTTGATACAGGATGTTGTAATACTATTTTTTCTCCATTTATTTTATGTGTTAGGAATGATGCTTCTCCTATTCTTTCATATCTTCCTGAACAGATTACTGATTCATCTTCCATATTTATTAATTGATATTTTAGTGATGAACTTCCACAATTAATTACTAATACTTTCATTTTTTACTCCTTTTTAAATTGTTTTTGATTCATTAACGATTTTTTCTGTGTCTCTTGCAATCATTAATTCTTCATTTGTTGGTACTACCCATACATCTATTTTTGAATCTTCTAATGATATTCTATCTTCTATGTTTTTGCTTTTATTTTTTTCTATGTCTAGTTTTAGGCCTAGGAATGCTAGTTTTTTGCATATTTCTTCACGATCTTCAAAACCTTTTTCGCCAACTCCTGCTGTGAATGTAAGTACATCAATACCTCCCATTGTTACGATATATGATGCGATTGTTTGTGCTACTTGTGTTAAGAAAATATTCATTGCTAATTGTGATCTATGATCTCCTAGTAATGCTTCGTTTTCAACATCTCTAAAGTCTACTGATGCTCCTGATACTCCGAAGATTCCTGATTCATAGTTTAAAATTCTTTCAATTTCATCAGGTGATATATTTTCCTTTTTATTTAAGAAAGTTACTATTGATGGGTCTAAATCGCCTGACCTTGTTCCCATGCAAAAGCCTGCTACTGGTGTGAATCCCATTGATGTATCAACTGATTGGCCATTTTTTATAGCACAGATGCTTGCTCCTTGTCCTAAGTGGCAGTTTACTATTCTTAATTTATCCCTTGTTGTTCCTTTTAATGATGCAACACGTGATGATACATAATCGTGTGAGATTCCGTGGAATCCATATTTTCTGATTTTGTATTTTTCGTAATATTTATATGGGATTGGATATAAATATTGTTCTGGTTTCATTGTTTGGTGGAATGCTGTATCAAATGCTGCTACATTTGGCTTTCCTACTAAAATATCTTGGCATGCTCTTATTCCTGCAACAGCTGCTGGATTATGCAAAGGTGCAAGTGGTATACAATCTTCTATTTCTTTGATTACTTCTTCTGTAATTAGGCATGATGATACGAATTTATCACCTCCGTGAACAATACGGTGTCCGATGGCGTCGATTTTATCGATTCCTGATATTACTCCATAAGTTCTTGATGTTAGTTTTCCTAAAATGATATTTAATGCCATTTCGTGGTTTGGTGCTGGTAATTCAAATTTATGTTTTTCTGATCCTAATTTATGTGTTAAAAATGAATCTTGTTGCCCAATTCTTTCGAAATTTCCTTTTGCTAATATCATGTCTGTTTGAGTGTTAATCAATTGATACTTCAATGATGAACTTCCTGAATTTAAAATTAAAATGTTCATACATAAGTTCCTTTCTATAAAAAATTATATATTTATGGCTTGCACACATGTTATTGCTACAACACCAACAATATCGTCTACAGAGCATCCTCTTGATAAATCGTTTACTGGTCTTGCTAATCCTTGGCATAATGGTCCATAGGCTTTTGCATGGCCTAAACGTTGTACTAATTTATATGCTATATTTCCTGAATTTAAATCTGGGAATATTAATACATTTGCTTTTCCTGCTACTGGGCTTGATGGTGCTTTCATTGCTGCTACTTCTGGTACGATTGCTGCATCTAATTGCATTTCTCCATCACATAATAGCTCTGGATTTTTTTCATTAACTAATTTTGTTGCTTGTACTACTTTGTCTGTTAGTTCTGATTTGGCACTTCCTTTTGTTGAATATGATAACATTGCAACTCTTGGTTCTTTGTTAATTAATTCTTTAAAAGAGTTTCCAGATGCTCTTGCTATGTCTGCTAAGGCTTCTGCTGTTGGGTTTTCATTCATTCCACTGTCTGAGAATATGAATATGCCATCTTCTCCAAAGTTTTTATCTGGACAATCCATTACAAAGAATGATGAAATTGTTTTGATATCCCCTGCTCCTTTAATAATCCTTAACACTGGTTTAAATGTATCCGCTGTTGAATGACTTGCTCCTGAAACATATCCATCTGCATCCCCTAGTTTAACCATCATTGTCGCTAAATATCTAGAATTTGTTTTTATTAATTCTTCCGCTTCTTCTAAAGTCATTCCCTTGTCTTTACGTAATTTATATAATTCTTCAATATAGTATTTGGCATTATCCGCTTCATTTACATCATAAAATTCTGCATTTTTGATATCTATATTGTTGTCTTCTGCTCTTTTTAATAACTCTTCCCTATTTCCTAAAAGCATGATTTTTGCGAATCCTTCTTTTAAGATTTTATCTGTTGCTTGTAATATTCTTATATCTTCTACTTCTGGTAGAATTATTGTTTTTATATTTTGGCGAGCTTGTGCTTTCATTTTATCAATGAATTCCATATAGTTCTCCTCTACATTTTAATATAAAATTTATATTTTATTTCATACAAAAATTATTAGCTTCATTATATCTAATTAGTCGTAAAAGTACAAGAATTTTGTTATAATATTTATACATTGGAGGTTTTTTATAATGTTGCTAAAATACATAGTTAGAGATAATAAAAACTTGCGTTCGATTTTGAAAGATGAATTGAATATTTCTTCGAGATTGTTTAATAAGATTAAAAATAAACATGTTTTTGTTAATGGTGAACATGCTATTTATTATAAAGATTTAAATGTGAATGATGTTGTTGAAGTTAATTTTGGATATGATGATGAAAATTACAATAATATTGTTTCTAATCCTGATATTAAATTTGAAATTGTTTATGAGGATGATTGGTTGTTGATTGTTAATAAAGGTGCTAACTTGCCCGTCCACCCTTCTCTTAATCATTATGATATTAGTTTATCTAATGGCATTAGGGCTTATTTTGATAAGATTGGTTTGAATAAAACTGTTAGACTTGTAAATAGAATTGATAAGGATACTACTGGTTTGGTTGTAATTGCTAAATGTGAGTATATTCAGGAGTGTTTGATTAAACAGATGAATGATGATTCTTTTATTAAAGAGTACATTGCTATTGCTAGAGGATTGGTTGATTCTTCTGGAGTGATCGACTTCCCTATTGCTCGTAAGGACGGTAGTATTATCGAAAGGTGTGTTGATTTGGTCCGTGGTGAGAATGCTATTACTAACTATGTGAGATTGAACTATAATTCTGAACTTGATATTAGTTTGGTTAAGTGCAGATTGCTTACTGGTAGAACTCATCAAATTAGAGTTCATTTTGCTTATATTGGTCATCCTCTTCTTGGAGATAGTTTATATGGTTTTGAGTGTGGTAGTTCTTGTAATGCTTTATGTGGTGGTTTGGGTGATTTGGAGGATGTTAGTGATTTGCGTGATGTGATACATGGAGCGGTAAGTGCTGGTATTGATAAGCTTAATTGTAAGAAGGCTAAATTAGATTTGATTAATCATCAAGCTCTACAGTCAAATCGTGTATGTTTTATACATCCTATTAGTAAAGGAATAATTGATATTGGTTTAGATATTGATGGAATTTATAAAGAATTGTTTGAGTAACTGTTTAATGTAGTGTATGTTTATATAGAAAAAAAGAAAGTCCCAGTTGGAACTTTTTTAAAAGATTATAGTAGCTATTATGTAAAAAATAAATGTATAGAATAGAGCTACATTTAATATGATAGCTATAAATAATATTGATGCAATAATACGTTTTTTAACATCCTTATTGTCGGAATGAAAAACTTTTTTTATTATAATATTTAAAGTACAACCAATATCATTATTATCATCTGCATTATCAATATCATCAATCATTTCTATAGTAGTTTCGAAAGTGTCTGATATTTTATTATAAATGCTATAACTATCTTTGTTAAATAAATCTTTCATGATTTCTCCTTGCCTATTGAGGCTGAAACTAAGGAGGTATTAATAACCTCCAGTTAATAGTAACTGTAAGCTATTAATATATTTATTGCTTACTGATATGATTGTAGCATAATTGTGGTGTAAGTGTAAATAAAAAATAAGTTACATTGGGATGAGAAATATTGTAGAAATGGATTTGTTGATGGCTCTTCGCTAGTTATGGAATGTTTAGATAAATAGTTATATTGCAAAAAAATCTTAAAGTGTAGAATTTACACTTTAAGATGTTTAATTGTACTTTAAAAGATTTTAGAATAAATCTGAATGAGAGCCTGTTCGATACGCTGTTAATAATAATTCACCTTTGTCGATTTTATAAATCAAAAGCCAATCAGGTTGTATATGACATTCTTTGTATCCGTTTATATTTTCCCTTCAAATAGTGGTCTCTATACTTTTCTGGTAATTCCTGCTCATTAGCAAGAATTGATACAACATCTTGCAATAGTTTTAGATTAAGACCTCTCTTCTTTATTAGTTTATAATCTTTTTCAAATAATTTAGTATATTTTACGGTTAGCAAATTTATCAATCCTCTTTCTCTAAATCTTTCCACATTTCATCTAAATTAGTATATCCTTTGCTTAACCCTATTCCTTTTTCTGCATCTTCAATAGCTTTTATAGTTTCTGCATTTAATTTTGGTACTTTTATTTCAAATGGAATGCTTTCAGTTAAGATTATTTGTCTTAATAACATATTGATAACATTGGTAAAATTCGTTCCAAGAAAATCAAGAGTTTCTTTTGCTTGTTCTTTTATTTTTTCATCTACATTAACATTAATTGTAGCCATAACATCACCTCCATGATATATTGTACATATATTGTAACATATTATGTGTATATT
>ENA-OWND01001777-OWND01001777.1-metagenome-genome-assembly--contig:-NODE-1777-length-12578-cov-3.204184_pt1 | contig 12578 bp, 13 predicted proteins | sample MGYA00245342_ERZ651119 | MGnify/ENA primary metagenome ERZ651119 (study PRJEB26857, sample SAMEA4031756) | metagenome | biome: human; feature: oral; material: saliva | place: Philippines | collected 2014...
TGAAGGTTGTCGAACCGACCGGTTTGTTTTTGTGGATGAAAAGTTATTAGAGAAGCGTGATCTTTTTCTCTGGTCCAAAGTTATATCAGCGCAATGGTAACGGGACCACCCGGGGATAATGAAACTTGAAACTTGAAGCTGATCCAGCTGCTGGGAAAATATGATTCCGCTTACCAAGACATTGATGCATGTGACCATTCCCTAGAGGTGCAGAAAGGCAAGCTAAAAGGTATGTTCTTTCGATTTGTTCCCCGTTAGTGTGGCTGGGGTTGCCAGTAACTGAATAAGCTTTATTTAAAGGAGTGATGACAATGATGGATCGGGACGAGGAAAAATATCAAGGCTATTATTTGCCGCCAGCTTTAGGGGAGCAAATTAAAAAGGCTGTTGCGCAAGTGGGGCCTATGGTTTTTGTGAAGCAGATGTTGACGTTTCGGCTTACGGAAGTAGGGGTGCATGAGGGGGAGGTGTGGGATGCTGTGATGCGGTTATCGCAGGAAGCATATGAGGATCCGGAGTATGTTGTCGAAATTAATCGGCTGGCAGATAAGTACAATCTTCTTGCTGATGATGTATTTGAGTATCCTGGAGACCCTGAAGTGTGCATCGCATTTTTTGCTGTTTCTGATGGGTTAGTGATGGGGTTGGATGCGTCTCTTTCTGAACTGCCGTATCTTGTTTGTGAGAGTTTGATTTGTCGAGTTTGGCCGGATGACAAAATGTATAAGGGTGTTGCGTGGATCATGGATCAGTAGGATTGGCTCCAAGAATTTACGCTGTGGATAATCTTTCCGGTAGAAAGTTATTGACCTATGTATTTTGGTTTTTCTCCTGAGCTCAATGCTGCTATCGACGCAGGGTTGGCTAAGTATGGCCCAGTAGAGTTAGCGAAGCGGTTTATGTTTCACTACATGCGGGAAAATGGTGTGACTTATGGTGACGCATGGCAGTGTGTAATAGAGTTGTCGGAATCTTGTTTCGAGGATCCTACATATATTCGTAAGGTTGAACAGTTTTATGCGAAGTACGCGGAAATCATAGACGAAGATTCAGCAGATACTGTAGAGGAATATATTAGGTGCTCCGTAAAAAACGATGTATTAAGTAGTATTGTAAATGGTTCAGAGTGCCCTATTTCACAATTACCTTATGATATTTGTGACAACGTGAGGGGGTTGTGCTGGGATGAGGAGCGGATACAAAACAGCTTCGCGGAATTAGACAATGAAACGGGGATACCGGATTTTCATCCACCTGCTATTACGTTTTCTACCCCTATCAAGTCGTTGGATGATGCTCGTAAAGCCGTGGCTGCTAGGAAGGATTTGGATCGCCCGTTAACATTGTTTGATACGTGGGGGTTTGAATCACCAACACAGTTCCTGGTGGTAGCGATCTTATTTCAGGATCAGCCAGCACGGGAATACACAGTACCTAACCAACCACCCTATAATTGTATTGTTGATAAAACAGATGGTGCAGTGTATACGACTGACGAGAAAAACGCGGAAGTGTTCAAGCATTTCGGGGAAGACGGCATTCGAGTCGTGAGTATGACGGGCAGGGATAAGGTTTTATGGCATGAGTGGTCACGCACAATGCTGGAGACACTACCGCCATATCCAGGAGAAAACTGGTTCTGATATATGCCGCCGCATTGAGTTGATGGAAGGTAATCGAAACCCTGACATGACACATTTGCCATACGAGGTCCACTCTCAGGCTTGCGCTCTCTCGATGTTTATGATGGTCTAGGGTTTGGGCTGATCTTTTTTCCTGTATGATTCCCTGGACTGTGGTTTTAATTAATGCATTTGGCGGGCGACCATTATCATCAGGTAGAGCAGAATTATAGTCAATCCTGGGAACGATACTATGGCGGTCTACTTTGGTAATAAATAGCAGTAAGAAATGGTCCTTGAGCCCCGTATTCGTGCTAGCCGGTGCTGAATTATGGGGCGCAATAGGAATGCAAGTTGCAGTATTCGCTGTTCCGCTGATTGCTCTCGAAATGTTCCAAGCCACACCAATGCAGGTTGCCTGTCTCAATCTGATGGAGTCTGCCGCGGCGTTGGTCTTTGGCCTTGTGGTAGCGGGATCTATAGACCGTTTGCCGGGCATTAGGGCAATAACAGTCGCAAATTTTCTTCGGCTGATTGCCTGCATTTCGGTCGCTGTTTTTCTTTTTACGCGACCATCTTTCTCGATTCTGTTCGTTTGCCTATTTATCCTCGGCGTGTCAAGTTTGATGAATGAGGCCGGTGTCAACTCCACGGTGGTGGCTGTCGTCGGGCGCGGCACCAAGTCCCTTAATAGGGTAAATTCGCTTCTTCGTAGTTCTGGAGTAATTTCTGAGCTAGGGGGAATTGCGCTGGGTGGCGTTGCATTAACCCTATTGACTTTTGGGGAGACGATGACGATTGGTGCGTTAAGCTTCGGCCTCGCCTTGTTTCTTTCTTTTCGTCTTTGGCTTGTTCTGAGTCGTCAAAATAAGGATAACGATGTTGTTTCAACCGCCCGGGAAAGTGCTGCTGAACCAGTCGGTTGGAAGGGGGAAGAATCAACTTTCAGTGGGCTCAAATATATATTCGGTAATCGCTTTTTAAAGAAGCTCACTCTTACCTCTTTCCACTTTAATTTTTTTAGCTCGATTTTTCAGGCCGTGTTTGTCGTCTTTTGTGTGCAGATACTGGACTTCAAGCCCTGGGCGTTATCTATCGTCGGGATAGCCGGTGCGGTTGGGGGTCTTAGCGGAGCCGTGGCTGCAAGCACGTCGTTCTGTTCGAAGAATGCAAAGACTCTTTATGCGATCTCTATTGCGCTTCCGGCTCTGAGTATCTCTTTAATGCTCTTTGCGCAATATAGCGGTTCGAACAACTTACGAATTGGTTTAGTTGGGCTAGGTGAGTACGTCTTCGGTTTCTGTATGGTGTTATGCATTGTGTTATTCAACACAGCAAGACAGCAATGTTCGCCTGATTCTATGGTGGGCAGTATAGCGGCTACAGAACGTACGGTTGCGCTTGGAGGTGAGGTTCCGGGATTTTTGCTCGGGGGAGTTCTTGCCACTGTCTTTTCCCTGGGGATAGCCATGTTAGTGGCGATTATAGGTATTCTTTTCACTCCGGCTTGGCTTTGGCGGCTGAAGACATGGCCTTCTGGAGATGAATTCAGTGGTTCAGTGCAGACTTGATTCAAAGAGCGGACTTTCTTTACTGACTGTGTTGTCTCCCTTGATTTTTCGCTTTGCGACGTCACTTAAAGTAGTAAACCTGTAGCAGCGAAGGACGGCGCAGGTGCAACAATGATATTTCTCGCCACCGTCTTTATTCAAAAGAGGCATCCCTATGGTTGTGACGGACCTTGATCGCCAGGGGCCTGCTCTCGATTGATCGGAACTGCAGTATTGCACACCACAACCCAAGTGGTGTGCAATACCACTAGGACCCTCACCAGCAATACCTATAAAAAGTACATTTTTCATTTGTATCACCTATAAGTACCTATGTGCATATGGAAAGACTTTTCCGTAAACTTTTATATAACAGATATCAACGCAACGTGGAAGGAAACGCATCATGTTGGTCGAATATCAAGTTGCCAACTTTGGGCCCTACAAACAGCCCATTTCGCTCAACATGAAGTCCACAGAAGATAACAGCTTCCGTGCACGTATACCTCGATTTGAATCCCCTTATCACATGTCAGTTAATCCTGTAGCCGCCATCTATGGTCCCAATTCTTCAGGTAAAAGCACTATCCTTGATTCATTATTTCTATTAGCATCTACGATTCTGGAAGACAAACCAACAATTTGGCAACGACGATGTACTTTTGCTCTCGATCCATCTATGCAAGATGAACCAACATTATTCAAGTTGGTTTTTATGCTTGATGAAAAAATGTATTCATATTTTTTAGCTATTCGCAATGGCTGTGTGATCGAAGAATATTTAGCATTACTGACCGCAGACCAAGAAGAACTCTATTTCGAACGAACTGTCGATGGTGTGGAATTCGGTATTACATGGGACAACGACATTTTACTTACCGAAATAGCGAAGACATTATCTAAAGGAAACACACTAGCTGGTCGAATAGCTAAAATCCTCAGTAATAACGAAAAATACACAGAAATTAATTCTGCCTATCACTTTCTAGGAAGAACGTTTTGGGTTTCACCCAATTCAACTATCCCCAGCGTCTTCCCAGGATGTTACGATAATGACAGCCTCAACACCATCCTTAGCACTCTAGATACTGGTGTCACTGGTCTAGATTTCACACCTCTTACCATGCAGGAACAGCCATTTGATCAAGAGGAGTTGGATTCGAGCACTTCCATCGACATGCAGATAGGAGAATTTCTCACCAAAAATGGAAAACTCTATGCCATCTCTCATGACGACCACAGTGAGAAAGGAAACCCTCAAGTTAAACATGTCCGTTTTCGCCACCATGGTAGTCAAGACCATGAATACTTTCTCGATTGGCATCAGGAATCACAAGGCACTCAAAAAATAATCATGCTGCTACCATTGCTATGGGCAGCTGTAAGAGTGCCTGGTGACCTCATATTACTAGTGGATGAATTGGATAACAGCCTCCACACGCAGTTAGCCAAAACCCTTATCCAAGGTTTTCTACATACCTGCACAAATCGTACGCGTACACAATTAATTTTCACTACACACGATTTATTACTCATGGATTGCAACGAGCTTCTTCGTCGGGATGAAATCTGGATCACAGATAAATCGATTGACGGCGAATCTACCCTCATTGGACTACCAGAATACCGTGGCGTCATACACGATGAGGACATTCGCAAAAGCTATCTTGAAGGACGTTTTGGCGGCACACCCCAATTAGATAGTTTTACATTGGAGAAATAAAACGATGCCAAAAAGTAAAAGCTATCGTGAAAAGTTGGGTGGATCGCATGCCGCAAGCCGGCCGGTTGGTACACGGGCAATAAAAAAGCTCTTCATCATCATCACCGAGGGCGAAACTGAACGAGTTTATTTCACGATGGACATATTCAAACCTCGAAGAAATAGTGATGTAAAAGTAAAAGTCATCTGCGAGAAATCAAAAGATGGAAGCGATCCGAAACCAGTATTATCTTCAATGAAGAACAAGCTCGAAAGCCTGAAACAAACCGATGAACTGCGATCTGGTGATTCTGCTTGGCTTGTTCTCGACGATGATAATTCTCAGTCTGAAGAGTTTCAAGCTCTTGACGCATGGTCTGCCGAGCGACACGATAGATTTATTGCCTACACAAAACCCCAATTTGAATGGTGGTTACTACTCCATTACCGCGATGGCACTGGGATAGCGACCAAAAGTAAGTGCCTGGTTGCATTGCACGATAAGCAACCAAATTATCAAAAGGGGAAAGCACTGCCAATAACATTAGATCGGGTTAATGATGCACTATCCCACGCGAACAAACTAAGAATACAACGTGATACTCCGATTGCCGAACTCCATGAAAAAGCCGGGGCTCTTACAACAGTCCATTTCTTGGTTCATGATCTCCTTGCAGCAATAGGCGTTCAATAGCCTACCGCCCTCATCCGGCGTCGAAAAGCATGAGCAGGTTATTGAGGTGCCCAGCGCACCCACACTTGATGGTTTATAATTTTTGAATACTTTCAGTTATCCTATCAAAATCCCAATCGTTATTTATCGCATCATAACAGGCATTATAGGGAAACTCTTCAATGGGTGCTTTTAGCCCATCATAAATACCTTCCATAACGGAAATGTGTACTACCAGCGTAATATCTGCTGGTTCGAGCCTTTCATCCGAGTAAGCATCTTCACTATATTTATCGGTTAGTTGCTCGACTTTCGCTATATATTGGGGATCGCTATAGGAGGATTCCGAAAGTTCCGCTAGGCAATCCCATACTTCGCCATCGTGCACGCCACTTTCAGTCATGAAGTAAAACAAGAATTTTTTAGCGCATTCTATGGGCCCAAACTTGGCGGTGGCGGCATCAATTGCATCTTGGAGCTCTTGCGGAAAACCGTAACCAAACATAAATACTCGCCTCGATATCGCCTATATTTTTCTATGACATGAGTTTCTCCAAAAGAGTTAGTACCTGGAAGCTTACTCATCTGCTGCGACAATCCACCTGCACCAACAAATAGCAAATCGGAAAGGGCATGTCATCCGCCTTATTTTTCCTTGCTCGGGTTACCCACAGTTAGGATGTAACTATAATTGGTATAGCCCGGAACTTCAGGCCTTGAAAGCACAAGGTATAGGTGTGTACAAGTCAGTCGGCTATGCCAACTTGCAGTCGGCGCTCATCACTTCAACGCTGTTTCGAAAAAAGGAAATTGTGGTCCATAAAATGAAATCACTTCGGTTTTTCCTGGTCCTATTACTGGTTTGGTTAGGTACCCAAATCGTTGTCTGGGGCTGGTCAGAATTTATCTTGAAAGGTAGCCAGTTAGAGCGCATGCTAGAACTCGAAGACGTAGAACCCTACCTCAAGATCCCTTTCTATCTCCTTTTCCCGGTACCCTATGCTGTAACAGTCACGCGTCGAATAGTGAAGAAGGACAACGCATAACTCGCACTACAATTGGGGCACAGTCGCATTCATGCCTGTCATCTTCGTTCAATGAAGCCCAAGCGTCACCACCCACTCCAGATTTCGTATTTGATTTTTCGTCACTTTGACTAGAATAGTCTTCGGAAGCAAGGGCGCCTGATTGTTGCCAAGATGCATCAAGAGGGGGCCTGGCTTGTGACCGTGACTTTTGAGTCACAGGGCTGCGGCAGGTGCAAGCTGCTTCACATTCTTTAACTTCCCAAGACCAACCTCTTGGGGAGCTTTTCTTTTTCTGCGCCGAGGCGCCAAGACCCACAATCAACAACCACAAAACTCCAGCCATCGTGGCCGGTTGCCAATCCGCGTACGTATCGCTACCCTGTTCTACAGACAAGCTTGCAGACAGCTTAGTCTAAAATTTTTAGACCGTTACCATAAGTGCCGTAAGGATACGCATGTCGAACCATAAGCTCTGGGATATAGCCACCAGCCTGCGCAATGATTACCGCTATGTTGATCTCACCCATTCTTTCTACCCTGGCCAACCCAAATTCAGCATGTTAGAAGACCAGGTAACCACAAGGCTCTTCACCGTGGCCGAACAAGGTTTCGAAGTAGATCGCTATAGCATTGTGGGCCAATGGGGCACCCACGTCGACCCGCCCGTTCACTTCGTGGAGGGGGCGCGCACGCTCGACGAGCTGCCGGTGGAGGAAATGATCCTGCCGCTGGCGGTGCTGGACCTGCACAAGGAGGCGGAGGAGTTCCATAATCTTGCGGTGACCGTGGATCACATCAAGGATTGGGAAGCCCGCAATGGCCGCATTCCCGAGGGGGCGTTTGTGGCGCTGCGGACCGACTGGTCGAAGCGGTGGGTCACGGATGATCTTTATGGCATTGACGCCGAGGGCAAGCGCAACTGCCCGGGCTGGTCACTTGAAGCACTGGAGTTTTTGCGGCACGAGCGGGGTGTGGTGGCCATTGGGCATGAAACCACCGACACGGATCCCGGTTCGTCCATTGATGCCGGCAGTTTCGCCTGCGAATTATATTGGTTGCAGCAGGACCGGTGGCAGATTGAGCTGCTCAATAACCTTTCCGAGGTTCCCGAAACCGGCGCCCTGATCTGCGCCACCTGGCCGAAGCCGAAGGACGGCACCGGGTTCCCCGCCCGGGTGTTCGCCATCGTCCCCCGCTAAATTTCCCTGATTATCCCTGATGAAAAGGAGTTTCTGATGTCAGTTTCGCAACCCGATCCATTGCTGCCGGTGTTACGTGACGATGAGTTATCCGAACGGGCCGCGGCGGTATTCGCCGATATTCGTGCCACCCGCAATACCGATTTCGTGAATAATATTTGGCGAGTGTTGGCCAACGATCCGCAGCTGCTGGAGCAAACCTGGGCAGAGGTGAAAGGCGTCCTCGGTGCGGACGGTGAGCTCGATGTGCTCACCAAGCAGCTCATCTATATTGCGGTGTCGGTGGCGCAAGGCTGCAATTATTGCATCCGCTCCCACACCGCGGCCGCGCGTAACCTGGGGCTTACGGATGCGCAGTTCGCCGAACTCCATGCGGTCATTGGGGTGGCGGCAAAGACGAACCGGCTGGTTCAAGGGCTGCAAGTCCCCATTGATGATGCTTTCCTATAAAATTTGAGGAGTTCTTATGGATCTTGGTCTTACTCATCGGTGCGCCATTGTGACCGGTGGTAGCAAAGGGCTGGGGCTTGCCACGGTCACGTCGCTTATCGACGCCGGGGCCAACGTCGCGTTTTGCGCCCGCAAAGCCGACGAGGTGGCAGCGGTGGAATCCGAGTTGAATGCTCGGGGCGCCGGCACCGCCCACGGTTTCGTTGCCGACGTCACCGACGCCGAGCAGGTGGAACGGTTCATCACGGATGCCGCCACCGCCCTCGGCGGCGTGGACATTCTGGTCAATAATGCCGGTGGAGCCCACCCCGGGACGGGCGAGTCCATCACCGATGAGGCGTTCCAGGCCGACTTCAATATCAAGGTATTGTCGTGGCAGCGGACGATTCGGGCCGCACTGCCCTACCTGAAGCAGAGCGACCAGGCCCGCATCATCACCATTGGTTCCGTCTACGCGCACTCCCCCTCCCCGGCGTTTTTCTCCACGTCCGTGCACCGGGCGGCCGGCGTGAACCTCACCAAGGCGTGGGCGGTCGAGTTGGCGCCGGCCGGCATCCTGGTCAATGGTGTCAACATTGGGGTGATCGAAACCCCGCAGTGGGCCAATATTCGAGACAAGCGCGCCCCCGGCGCGACCTTGGCGGAGTTTTTCCAGGATACTGTGGATGCGGATATTCCCCTGGGTCGGATTGGTCAGCCGCAGGAGTTGGCGGATGTGGTGACGTTCCTGGCCAGCGCCCGGTCGTCCTATGTGACGGGCACGATCATTGATGTTGCTGGTGGTATGGGGATCAGCTAAAGCCTCTACTGGATGTAGGCAGCCCACCTTACGGTGGGCTGCCTACGTCGTAAAGCTAGGTATGAATAAAAATATGGCCAGATGATTTGGGACTGCAAGTGTTGTATGACTATTATCGCTAGACAGATTAGTCTAAGTAAAGGAGACAACACTGTGGGCAAGAAACTCGGCAATTTTGGGGTGCAGATCACCATTGGCCTCATTGCCGGCATCATCCTCGGGCTCATTGCGCGCAATATAGGCTGGTTGGGTGGTACACTGTCCTGGCTGGGCGATACCTATGTGCAGCTACTCAAGGTGATGATAGCGCCGCTGATATTCACCGCCGTGGTGACGTCGATCGCTAACCTGAGGCAGGTCACCAATGCCGCTCGGCTGGCCGCGCACACCCTCATATGGTTTGCTGTCACCGCATTCCTCGCCGTGACCTCGGCTATTATTCTCGGAATCCTCATCCAGCCGGGCGTGGGCGCCGGTGTGGATGCTAGCGCCGCCCAGGAGCCGGCCACCACCGGGTCGTGGCTCGGGTTCTTGAACTCCGTTATTCCCAGCAATATTTTGGGGTTGGGCGCCAAGCTGAAGAATGGTTCCGTCGCCCTGGATTTCAATGCGCTGCAACTCATCGTGATCTCCATGGCCATCGGCATTGCCGCACTCAAGGCGGGCAAGGCCGCCGACCCGTTCCTGCGGTTCACCGAATCCCTGCTGAAAATCGTGCAGGTGGTGTTGTGGTGGATCATTCGGCTCGCCCCCATCGGCACCGCTGCCCTGCTGGGTAATGCCGTGGCCGCCTACGGGTGGGAAGCCATCGGGTCGCTCGCCAGCTTTGTGCTCGCCATCTACCTGGGGTTGGCCGTCGTCATTTTCGGCATTTACCCGGCGATCCTGGCGTATCATCGCATTCCCGTGCTGGGCTTCTTCAGGCGGGTTTGGCCGGTCACGTCGCTGGGGTTTGTCACCCGCTCCTCCATGGGGGTCATGCCCGTCAACCAGCGGGTGGCCGAACAGTCCATGGGTGTGCCGCCCGCCTATGCTTCGTTCGCCCTGCCGTTGGGGGCGACCACCAAAATGGATGGGTGCGCCGCGGTGTTCCCGGCCATTGCCGCTATTTTCGTGGCCAACTTCTACCATGTGGACCTGACTATCACCCACTACCTGCTGATTATCCTGGTGTCGGTGTTTGGTTCGGCGGCCACCGCCGGCACCACCGGCGCCACGGTGATGCTCACGCTCACGCTTTCCACGTTGGGGCTGCCACTGTCCGGTGTGGGCCTGCTCCTGGCGGTCGAGCCGATCATCGACATGGGTCGCACCGCCGTGAATGTGACCGGTCAAAACCTGGTGGCGGTCATTGTGGCGAAGCGGGAAGGCATCCTGGACCAGGACGTGTGGGATGCTGCCGAGCACGGCCATTCGGCGTTCGACGAGGCACCCACCGGCGCCGAAACCGTCGAAAAGCTCACGGCACAAACAGCGCAACCCGCAACGGCCGGTTAGCGGGTTAGCTCGTCGCCGCGGATTCCACCACATCTAAATATTTATCCAACCCCCACGGGATGGACAGCGGCGACGGGTTGGCCACGGCCCCCACCGCGCCGTTGTCTAAAAACGCCACCTTCCCCTGCTTAATGGCTTTAATCTTGCCGAGCAGGGGATCTTTTTGCAGCTTCCCCAACCATTCCTGGTTGGCCTCGTCGCTGTCCATACCGTAGGCGACGATCATGTCGATGTCGTCAAAGACCGTGGGGTCCTCGGCGGATACTTCCACCCAGGCGTCGTTGCCGGATTTTTTGGATTCCTCCGCCACCACATTGGGTATCCCCATGCCCACGGAATCGTAGAGGAAGCCGGCACGCGGGTCGCTGGAACGGTAAAAGCCCAGCTTATTAAAGCTGTTCTGCGGGCCAAACGCGGTAAACAGCACCTTTTTGCCCTTGAGTGCGGCATGCTTCGCTACCGAGGCTTGAATCTGCTTCTTCAGGTCGGCGGCAAGCTTCTTGCCCTCGGCCTCCTTGCCCATAGCGGTAGCGTTCATTTCAATCATTTGTTCCATAGATGTTCCCCATGGTTTGTCGGGGTAAGCCACCGTGGGGGCGATAGCGCTCAGCTTGTTGTAGTCGTCCTGGCTCATACCGGAGTAGGCGGCCAGAATCACATCCGGGTGAGTGTCAGCAATCTGGTCAAACGGGATAGAGTCGGTCTCTTCAAACAGCTTCGGGGGTTCGCCGCCGAGTTCCTTCACCTTGTCCGCCACCCACGGCAGCATGCCGGTCGTGTCGCTCCCCCACGACACGTATTGCATGCCCACCGGCACCACCCCAAGCGCCAACGGCACCTCCTGGTTTCCCCACGCCACGGCCGCAATCCGCTCCGGTTTTTTATTAATCACGGTCTCGCCGAACGCATGCTTAATGGTGATCGCCCCGGGGGCCGCCGATGTGCCCTTGCCGCTTTGCGACGCCTTACCGCCGCCCGCCTTGGGTTCGTCAGCAGACTTCGAACAACCAGTGAGCACCAGGCTCACAGTGGTAAGAATGGCGGCAATCCGTAGAAATTTCATAATATCCTTCCCGCTTGTGGAGGTTCATCTTATCCAAAATCTAACACCACCGCCGGAATGGGGGCTAGCGATAACGCTACTGGTAGCTGATGAACCAGGGGGTTGGTTGCACACCAAGCGTCTGGCGGGGATCGAACATAGGTGTGTCTTCATCAATGAAATTCTTCCACGCCATGAAGATCTGCGGTTGGAGGCCCTCCCGCATCTTGTCCCACGTGGCCATTTTGTCGTGGGCGTCACCATGACCATCGGCATGCAGCACAAACGACAACTCCGGGTGGTTAAGGTTGAGCTGTTCCCGATTACGGATCATTTGCAACTGGAACTGGTGCATGATGAATATTTTTTGGGGCAGCTTCTTGGTTTTTGTGAAATCCGCCAACCAGGCCGACACCTCATTCACCTCGGCGGCGGTGGTGTTGCCGACCCGGCCCAATGGTTTCTCGTCCGGCCCAATCTTCCACTCCGGGTCTAATGCCAAACCCACATAGGGCAGGGCAAGCAGCTCCTGGTAGCGCTGGGCCTGGCTCAAAAAGCTGGCCCGGCCGGGCTGGAGGTCGAGGACGGCAAAACCGCCAGCCTTGCCGATGGCCTCCACATAGGGTCGCAGCTCCTCAACCGTACCTTCGTTCGAATAGTCGCCGTCGTCCCCGGGGGAAGAAGACGCCACGGTGGCAATGACCTCAAACGCCGGCACGGTGGGTGTGTCCGGGGTGAGCTCCTGGTATTGGCGAACCAAATCATTGACCCGTTTCACCGCCTCCTGCGGCGGCTGCTCCCCCATGACGCCCAGGGCCGGCCCGGAGGGGTGACCGTAGAGGGCAACGATGCGCCTGCCTGGGAATACCAGCCCGGTTTTACCGCTGGGCACTGGGCCGGCATCCGCAAGCTCTAGGCGGGTGGCGAAGTCGGCCTCCGTCCCGAAGTCGGCGCCGAGGGCGTAGTAGTGGAGATCCTCGCGGCGGTGATGGTAGAGCCAGAGCGCGTGCGTCGCC
>ENA-OWND01001779-OWND01001779.1-metagenome-genome-assembly--contig:-NODE-1779-length-12574-cov-7.798227_pt1 | contig 12574 bp, 9 predicted proteins | sample MGYA00245342_ERZ651119 | MGnify/ENA primary metagenome ERZ651119 (study PRJEB26857, sample SAMEA4031756) | metagenome | biome: human; feature: oral; material: saliva | place: Philippines | collected 2014...
AATGTACTCGGCAGTGAGGCGGAACGTGATAAATCACGCCCCTACGCTGTCCGGCACATGCCGACCCTTTATCGGCTCGTGGAAGACACAAAACTAAAAGGCATGTTTTTTATTTGAAACAAAAAGTAAGCCCCTATTGGCTATAAGTGCCTGTTGTACCGATAAATAAAGGCTTGCAGAACTTTCATTCAGTTTTTACCGGACACCAATAATAATAAAACGGCACCGTGTTCTATTTACCTGTTTGGGTTTATTTTTCGCTTTTGAGGTAAGACTTCAGTTCCTCAATGGTGTCGAAATAAGAGAATTTAACGTTTCCCTTGTCGTAGTCTCCCTCTGCCAGTGTCACTTTTCCGTCTTTGCCTAAATACAAAGCATCAAAGCCAAAGTACCTCTTCAGGAATGCAACACGGTTTTTTGGATCTTGTGAGAGTATGGCTGCATTGAAATCCTGTCGCGTGTCACAGCCTACATCGAGCAGAGAACGTATCTCAAAACGACTGCCTAAGGCAACGCGACATGTTTCTATTTTCGTGCCGTTGTTACTGCACAGCACCAATGTACGACGCTTATTCTTGCTCTTCGCAATCTGTTGGAGGGTGTCGAACTGATGACCATAGACACCTTGTGCCTCGCTCATTGATACCATGGCATAAGGATCGATCAACTTGATTATTCGTAATATCTCCTTTGACTGGCGCTTACGCACAATGCACACTACCGTGCGGCGCTCTGATTTGGTGTACCATCCTTCGCCGTCGAGGACTGTCACGCCATGACCGCTCTCAATGATGGCATCTGCTATCATGCGGTAGTTGCGCGAGAATATCATAAACTGCACAGACTGACTGTGACGCCGCATCCAATAATCAAGAGTATATGAACAGATAAACAGTATGACGAAACCGAATATCACGCGTGCCGGGTCGTGGAATATGAAATAGCATGACGATATTATTATTACGTCGCATGCCATGATGACAGAGCCAAGTGATACTGGACGGTATTTGTTTACTATGGCAGCAATGATGTCCGTGCCACCTGTAGAGCCATTGTTTTCAAAGCATATGGCAAGTCCAGTACCGGAGAACAACGCGCCAATGACCGCTGCCATGAACGACTGATCGCCCACAAACTGTGGGAGAATCATCTTCCCAGGATTGATAGGGTCGGGTTCTTTGAGGATGTGTTGCATCAGCCAAAGCCAGAATGTTATGCTCAACACCCCCCAGATAGTTTTCAGGCAGAACCGTAATCCAAGCACTTTAACAGCAACAATGAGGAATGTAAGGTTGATTATAAAGTAGGTCACCTGTACTTCAAGTCCTGTCGCATAATAAATGATTGAGGAAATACCTGCCACGCCTCCGGTTGTAAGACCGTAGGGCAGAATGAAAGCAGCGAATCCTATACTGTAAATGAAAGTACCGATCAGTATTAACAGGTAATCTTTTGCCTCATTAAAGATTTTGTCTTGCCTTTTAATAAAATGGTCAGTGATAGACATTTTGATGAACCTTTTCGATTAAAACAGCATCTGTCTATTAATGCGCAGCTTCAAATTCCCGAAGGAAACGGGTGTCGTTCTCTGAGAACAGACGAAGGTCGGATACACGGTATTTAAGGTTTGTGATGCGCTCAACACCCATTCCGAAAGCATAACCGGTATAAACCTTTGAGTCAATACCGCATGCCTCAAGCACATTAGGGTCGACCATACCGCAACCGAGAATCTCTACCCAGCCGGTGTGCTTACAGAAACTGCATCCATCGCCTCCGCAGATATGACAAGAGATGTCCATTTCTGCCGATGGCTCAGTGAAGGGGAAGTATGAAGGACGCAGGCGTATCTTTGTGTCAGCACCAAACATCTCACGCGCGAAAGTGAGGAGCACCTGCTTTAGGTCCGTGAAACTTACGTTCTTGTCGACGTAAAGACCCTCAACCTGATGGAAGAAACAATGAGCACGTGCTGATATTGCTTCATTACGGAAGACACGTCCCGGACAGAGCACACGGATAGGAGGCTCATGAGTGGAGAGGTAATGGCTCTGGTCGTTTGATGTATGTGAACGCAGCAGGATGTTCTTCGTAACATCGAGTTTGCTCTCTTCGATGAAAAACGTGTCCTGCATGTCGCGTGCAGGATGGTCTGCGGCAAAGTTCAGATTGGTGAATATGTTCCGGTCGTCGTCAATCTCCGGTCCTTCGGCGAGAGTGAAACCCATGCGTTGGAAGATATCAACAATCTCATTCTTTACTATTGTCAGTGGGTGACGCGTGCCAAGACCGATAGGATAGGCGGTGCGTGTCAAGTCTATATCCTCGCTGCCGGAGTCGGTAGTGTCAATCTGTTCCTTCAGTTCGTTTATCTTTCCTTGAACAGCCTGTTTTAGGGCATTGATCTTCATGCCAACCTCTTTCTTCTGGTCGGCGGCAACACCGCGGAATTCCTCCATGAGAGCGTTGAGTTCACCTTTCTTGCTTAAATATTTCAGTCTTAGATTTTCAATCTCTTCAGCGTTCTGCGCATGAAGAGTCTCAACCTCTTTGAGAAGGTTTTCTATCTTTTCAATAATCATAAGTGCGTTGTTTTTCTATTTCCTTGCAAAATTACAATAAAACTTCGATATATGCAAACTTTTCATTGTCCACTTGCTTTTTAGTCGTTATTCTTTAACCCCAAACGATCAATAGACCGCGGTGCTGTTTTATTATCAAAGAACAAGAGCTTTCCTACTGCTTTCGCCTGCTTGTGTGGCATCTTAGCAGTCTTATTACCTTGCCGTAGCCCGCTACGCCCACGGTAACGAGACTGCTAAGATGCTAAACAATCAAACGAAATCAGGCAAGGAATCTATTGATCGCTTTGGGTTTAATTCAGGAACAAATTCTTCCTCTCACTTTTGTGAGCATTATTGACCGGAAGTGGCGTGTCTAAAGTGCTGGCTTTGCATCGATGACATCTTTTTGTCACATTTCTTTCACCTTTTTCATGCGCTTTCGGATGCTATGAATAAAATCAACAAAAAGGCTGTTCTGACCACGAATACAGCCGATATTTGTCGGAATGTAATACTTCGTTTACAAAAAACGCTTATTTTTGGCATTACATAAAAGACGTTGATAATCAACGCGATAAACGCTTTTGATGTCGACAAAAATATGAATCCGTTTTAAGAAGCGCCGTTTCTTGAGTCAAATACCGCCGTTTCTTGCCGATGAAACTGTCCTTTTCATCATAAAGAACCACCGCTTTTTGAGATAAAAAGCGCGTAAAGAAGCCGTTTTCAGCTCTTGTCGGTTCTCGAAGACGCGCCCTTATGCCATGTGGGCTTAGCAAATCGTCACTTTTGGTTTTTTATTTTGCCAAAAAACGCGATGATGAATTTTCTTTACCATACGTTTGTTTATGGTAATATTTCTGTGACTTTTATAAGATTATTCTTATCCCGAACTCTCATAAATATATAGTATTTTATTTTGGTATGTCTGTGAAATATAGTAATTTTGCATAAATATTTTAGGTTAACAATGAAAAAGTTTCTGTTTGGTTTCTTGTTGTTCTTTGTGGGCACGATGTTGTGCTTCACAACGACGGGCTGTACGGATCGTAAGTCTGCGCAGGATTCTTTGTCTATCGACGCTATGGATACGGATTCTCTGTCGAGCGACGCTTTGGAACGTTCGATTCTGGAACATCCTATGCCAAAGGCTGCCGACGAGTTGTTTTCAGATTTTCTGTTTAACTTCATGAGCAGAAAAGATGTGCAATACTCGCGCATTCATTTCCCGCTGCCTGTAGAAACGAATAATACCGTGTCGAAGATTGAGAAGCGTAAATGGAAGCTTGACAAGTTCTTCAGCAACATGGAGTTCTACACATTAATGTTCGACAACCGTGCTCAGATGTCGCTTATTAACGACACATCCGTAAATAAGGCGACGCTCGAAAAGATATATCTTGATAAGCATTACGTCAAGCAGTATTTCTTTGAGCGCCCACGCGGTGAGTGGAGAATGACAAAGATACGCAGTCTGCCTATTGCAAGCACATCGAACGCCTCTTTTCTTACTTTCTACTCTCGCTTTGTTACTGACTCGCTTTTCCAGCTTTCCAGCATTGCCAGCGAGCTGTCGTTCTCTGGACCAAACCCTGACGACGAGTTCAATAATATTGAGGGCAACCTTCTCCCGGAGCAGTTCTCTTCGTTTGCGCCACCCATGCCGAAGGGTATGATGTATAATATCATCTATGATGAGCCAAAAAAGGACTCTGATACAAAGATATTACTGATAGAAGGTATTGCCAACGGCATACAGTCGGAAATGGTGTTCAGGCGTGTTGCAGGGAAATGGAAACTCTTTAAAATGTCAATGTAACTTTTGTCTGATGCAGGAATTTTCTGATTATAGCCTATTGGCTCATAATACCTTTGGTATTGATGCTTATTGCCGTCGTTATGTCGAAGTGTCGTCTGTTGATGAGACACAGTCTTTTCTGCCATCCATTGCTGATGAATGTTTTCTCATTATTGGCGGTGGCAGCAATCTTCTTTTTACCCACAATTTTGACGGTACGGTAGTGCGTTCGGCAATACGAGGCATAGAAGTCATGCGCGATGGTCATGATGTTCTGCTGCGATGTGGGTCCGGCGAGATATGGGATGATGTCGTGGATTATGCTGTAAGTAATGGATATTACGGAGCGGAGAATCTCTCTCTCATCCCGGGTGATGTAGGAGCTACGGCGATTCAGAATATAGGTGCCTATGGTTCGGAAGTGAAAGACATCATACAGCGTGTTGAGGCTGTGGAGATTGCTACAGGACGCAAAGTGGAGTTCTCTTCTGCAGAGTGTCAGTATTCTTATCGACAGAGCCGCTTCAAGGGTGAATGGAAGAACCGTTATTTCATCACCTACGTCACGTATCGTCTTTCGCTGGTGTTCGAGCCTCAGTTAGGTTATGGCAATATTGTCAAGGCATTGGAGGAAAAAGGAATTACGACACCAACATCATTACAACTGCGACAGGCTATTATTGACATACGCAATGCCAAATTGCCCGACCCGAAAGTGGTGGGCAATGCAGGTTCTTTCTTTATGAATCCTATTGTCAAGCGCGAGAAATTTGATTCTCTGCTTGCACTATATCCGTCGATGCCTCATTATTCCGTTGATGCCGAGCATGAGAAGATTCCGGCAGGATGGCTCATCGACCAGTGCGGTTGGAAAGGCAAGAACCTCGGGAGAGCAGGTGTGCACGACAAGCAGGCGCTTGTACTGGTCAATCGTGGTGGAGCAACGGGCGAGGAGATTGTCAATCTGTGCAAGGTGATTCAGAATGATGTCCTTGTGAAATTTGGTATAGAGATTCATCCAGAGGTGAATTTCATCTGATAAATTTTCATGAACAACGATTTAGAACACAAAATAACGCTACCTGCTATTGAGGCAACTCTTGCCGACCTACCTCCTTATTCAGGTCCGGAGCGCCCACGTCTTCGTTTCTTAGGCACGGGCACTTCTGCCGGTGTTCCAATCCTCGGATGCCATTGTCCCGTCTGCCGCAGCACCGACCCGCGCGACAAGCGGCTGCGTAGTGCGGCATTGCTTGAGACGAAGCACACACGAATACTTATCGATGCCGGTCCGGACATACGCCAGCAACTCATGCCTTTGGATTTCTATCCCATTGATGCTATCCTGCTGACGCATGAACATTATGATCATATAGGTGGTCTCGATGACATTCGTGGTTTCTGTGTCTTCGGCGATCAGCATATCTACGCCGACGAGAGAACGTCAGGGACAATAAGAAGAATCATGCCATATTGTTTCACCGACAAACTTTACCCGGGAGTGCCATTGCTGAAACTGCATACTGTTAGTCCCCATGAGCCGTTCAGTGTTGGCGATGTTGACATCATGCCGATAGAGGTGATGCATGGTGAATTGCCAATCATTGGCTATAGAATCGGCAATCTGGCATACATTACCGACATGAAGACAATAGCCGATGGAGAGATGTCTTATCTTGAAGGAGTGGAGACTCTTGTTGTCAATGCTTTGCGTTTCACAAAGCCACATCATAGCCACATGCTTGTCGATGATGCAGTTGCCTTTGCCAAGAGAGTAGGGGCAAAGCATACATGTTTAATTCATCTCACTCATGAAATAGGTTTTCATGATGATGCGGAAATGCGTCTGCCGGAGAATATCCACCTTGCTTATGATGGACTCGTTATCGATGTTTAGATGATATTGCATAGAAGTGTGCTCTGTTACTTTCACTGAACAGTGGAAATGTCATTGTGCATCGAAATAATAACCATATCCCTGCCGTGTGGCAATGTGTGTAGCAAAAGGGCCAATCTTCTTGCGCAGACGAGTGATGTTGACGTCGACAGTGCGATCAGACACTAACACGTCATTAGGCCATGCACGGTCTATCAACTCCTGACGGGAGAAAACTCTGCCTTTCTCGTTAAGAAACAATCGCAGCAGTTCGTATTCATTCTTTGTGAATGCCACCTCATGACCGTCGATGCTTACTGTCTTACTGTCAAGGTCGAGCTGCAGCCCTTCATAACTGAGGAATTTCGTTGCCACCGACGCTGATGATTTCTCGCTGGTGCGACGTAGCACCGCCTTCACCCTTGCAGTAACTTCACGTATGGAGAACGGCTTGGTGATATAGTCGTCGGCACCGATATTGAACGCAGTGAGAATGTCGTTTTCTGTATCCTTTGCCGTAAGGAAGACAATAGGAATATGCGATGTGGCATGACTGCTTTTCAGTTGCTTTGCCATTTCGAACCCGCTCATACCAGCCATCATAACATCCAACAGGATAAGACTGTAGGTCTTGATGTTCATCGCAAGTGCTTCCTCTGCCGAGAAAGCTACATCAACCTCGTAACCTGCGGTCTCGAGATTGAAACAAAGAATCTCGCAGAGATCCTTCTCGTCGTCAACTACCAGTATGTGATGCCTGTTGTCATGCATAATGCAAAAATAGCATTATGTCAGAACAACACCAAAGCAGAAACGCGTTTTTTAGGAATTTGTAACATAAATGTAATGCAATGTCTTATTGTGATATAGCAGGATATTTGTAATTTTGCATCAGATATGGAAATAGTTTATCTTTGTATATTGATCTTCCTGATAGGTCTGGCAGTATTCGGGCTTTTTGTTGGAGTCAGTAATGATGCCGTTAATTTTCTTCAATCGGCAGTAGGCGCTCACGCCGCCAAGTTCAGCACAGTGTTAGTTTTTGCTTCTCTGGGAGTATTATTAGGGGCAGTCATGTCAACGGGAATGATGGATGTGACGCGTCATGGCATCATGACGCCGCAGTATTATTCCTTTGCAGATGCCATGACGATATTTCTGGCGGTCATGGTGACGAATGTTATCATACTCGATGTGTTCAACTCGCTGGGTATGCCTACTTCGACTACAATCTCGCTGGTGTTTGGATTGCTTGGCGGAACAGCCGCCATTGCAACACTGAAAATAATAGCCGACCCTTCGCTCCATTTCGATATGCTTCTCAATTCCGGGCAGGCATTGAGCATGATATTCGCTATTTTTGTGAGTGTTGCGTTGGCTTTTGTCTTTGGATGGATTATCATGTGGATAAGCCGCATAGTGTTTACCTTTAACTACAAGAGTCACTCACGCTATTCAATAGCCGTTTTCGGTGGTATCGCCTTTACGTCGCTGGCTTATTTCATATTCCTTAAAGGTCTTGGAGGCAGTCCGTATATCGCTGACGAAACACGCGAGTGGATTATCGCCCACACACGGATGCTCCTTATCTACACCTTCCTTGGCTCAACGGTTTTTATGGAGCTGCTTCATCTGCTGCGAATAAATATCTTCCGCCTGATAGTTCTCATGGGAACATTTGCCCTTGCAATGGCTTTTGCGGGCAACGACCTTGTTAACTTCATCGGCTTGCCGCTGACCGGACTGGACAGTTATCAGGATTTCGTAAACAACGCTAATGGTTCTTCGCCGTCGGAATTCATGATGGACTCCCTTTTGTCGAGTGCCAAGACTCCGCCCGTATATCTGTTGATAGCAGGCATTACGATGATTATAGCGATGGTGACATCGAAGAAGGCGCGTAATGTAATAAAGACAACAGTCGACCTCAGCCGTCAGGACGAGGGCGACGAGATGTTCGGTTCGTCAAGTGCTGCACGGGCTATAGTACGCTTATCGCAGAATACGAGCAAATCGGTTTCAGATGTTATTCCGCTGCGCGTAAAAGAGTGGATCGATACACGTTTCAACAAGGACGAGATGATTCTCGAGAACGACAATGCCGCCTTCGACATGGTGCGTGCCGCCGTCACACTGGTCATATCGTCAATGCTTATTACTATCGGCACTAATTACAAGTTGCCGTTGTCAACCACTTATGTCACATTCATGGTGGCTATGGGATGCAGTCTTGCCGACAGGGCATGGAGTAGGGAGAGCGCAGTGTTCCGTGTTACAGGCGTGATATCAGTTATTGGCGGTTGGTTCATTACCGCAGGCGTATCGTTCCTCATTGCCGCCATGGTGAGCCTGATTATGTATTATGGCGGTGTGGTGGCAAATATTGTCTTCATCGTTCTGGTCATTGTGTCGCTCGTTAGGAGTAACATCAAGTTCAAGAAGAAATCAGAAGCGGAAGACCATGATAAGGATGCCTACCGTATGATGATGCGGACACGCGACCCCGAACTTGTTTGGGATATGCTCCGCCGCCAGGTAAGCCGTACGCAGTCAAGAGCCTGCAAGTTTGCGTTGGATCAGTTCAACAATATCATTGATGGACTGGAGAACGAGAAGTCGGGCATACTGCGGAAAGTCAGCAAGGACCTCAATGAGGCAAAGCAACCCCTGAAGACTGAACGCAAGCAGGAGATGCTGGCTCTACAGCGCATACCACGCACTACGGCTATTGAGCGTAACACCTGGTTCCACCTCGGCATGACAAGCAGTCTGCAGTTTATATACGGTCTGCGACGCATGCTCGAGCCTATAAAGGAGCATGTCGATAATAGCTTCAGTCCTCTGGCACCAGAGCTTATTGCCGACTTCCTGCCTATACGCTTGCGAATAAACGACCTGATGCGGCAGACTTGCAAGCAGATAGAAACGGGGCGTTATGAAAACTACCGCCAGACTCTTGAGGACGCCGACATGCTGAAAGATGAGCTGTCCGTTATGCGTAAGAAACATATTGACCGGATGCAGGACAATCTGAGTAATTCGCAGATGCAGGTCAATCTGTTGTACCTCAACGTGCTGCAGGAGAGCCAGCAGATATTGAGTACCATGCGTCATCAGCTTCGAGCAGCAAAGAAGTTCATGGAGTAAGAATAGAATCAATTACTATAAACGAAGTCAAGAGGATGTGTCAAAAGCATATCCTCTTTTTTATTATTGCTGTCCGGTAAAAACTGAATGAAAGTTCTGCAAGCCTTTATGTATCGGCACTACATGCACGTATAGCCAATAGGAGCTTACTTTTTGAAAAAAATAGTAAGCGTTATTAAAAAAACATTCCTTTTAGTTTTATATATTCCACGAGCCTGCGTCGGTGTCTTTGGCGCCTGCCGGCGTAGGGGAGTGATTTATCACGTTCCGTAATATTTAAGGAACAAATAGTTCGCGCAATGGACTCTGCGCTGAAGTGGAACGTGATAAATCACGCACCGACGCCTGTCGCAATACAAGCTGTTGAGTGAAAAACCGCGACAGGGCATTGACAGATTATAAAACGCCAATCGGTCCAGAGAGCGTAGCGACTTTTTATTGTCATAGACCAAAATCTATTGCCCGTGTCGTATACGAAGAGACAGGAAGTTGTCGTTTTTTTCATTTCAGCTTGTCGACGTAAGCATCGATCGCTGCAACGGCAGTGACATTCACCACGTCGCGTACGCTTGCACCGAAATCGGTGAAATGGATAGGTTTGTTAAGCCCCATTTGTATAGGACCAATCACTTCTATATCGGGTGCAAGACATTGTAATATCTTGAAACTTGAATGTGCACTGGTGCGGTTTGGGAAGATTAATGTATTGACGTTCATCCCCTTCAGCTTGTTGAACGGGTAGAGTTCGTCGCGCTGTTCTTTGTTCAGGGCAAATCCGATCTGCATCTCGCCATCGACAATGATGCCGGGATATTGCTTATGAATAGCTTCTACGGCACGGCGCACCTTCGCGCTGCCTTCGCCCGTATCGCTTCCGAAGTTTGAATGGCTTATCATTGCCATGATAGGATCCTCGTTGAAGAAATGCACCGCGTTGGCTGTCAGTTTGGCAATATCGACGAGCTCGTCGGTCGTAGGGTGCTGATTCACGAGCGTGTCTGCCAGATAGTATGTTCCTTTCTGGGAGTTTATGATGTGCATTGTGCCGAAATGTGAGTGCTCGGGCTTGATGCCTATGACTTCATTGGCAACCTTTATGGTGTTCGTGTAGCGTGTATACAGTCCTGTGATGAAGGCGTCTGCGTCGCCGGTCTCTACCATCATCATACCGAAATAGTTGCGTTCGAACATCTTGTCGTTGGCTTCCTGATATGTGAATCCATCGCGTTGACGCTTCTCTGTCAGTATTCTTGCATATCGCTCGCGGCGCGGCGCCTCGTCGGGGTGGCGGAGATTAACTATCTCTATGCCGTCAAGGCTCAGCTCCAACTCGTGGGCAAGCTTGTTTATAGCTTCGTCGTTGCCCAAGAGTATAGGATGACAGATGCCTTCTGCCTTTGCTTGCACGGCAGCCTTAAGCATTGTAGGATGTATGCCTTCGGAGAATACTATACGCTGTGGATGCTGCCGGGCTGTGTCGTAAAGTTTCTGTGTCAGTTTTGTCTCCTGACCGATAAGCTGGCGCAGCTGCTTTCTGTAGCCGTTCCAGTCTGTTATAGGATCGCGTGCAACGCCACTCTTTATAGCCGCCTTTGCCACAGCCTCGCTGACGCATGTGATGAGACGAGGGTCGACGGGCTTCGGAATGAAATATGTAGGACCGAATGTCAGGTTGTTGACATGATATACGTCATTGACAACATCAGGCACCGGCTTCTTCGCCAACGCTGCCAGAGCATTGACAGCGGCGAGCTTCATCTCTTCGTTGATGGCTTTTGCATGAACGTCGAGAGCGCCACGGAAGATGTAAGGGAACACCATTACATTGTTTATCTGGTTAGGATAGTCCGAGCGTCCGGTAGACATTATGACGTCAGGACGGGCGTCAATAGCGTCCTCGTATGATATTTCCGGAACCGGATTTGCCAGCGCGAAGACGATAGGACTGTCAGCCATTGAGCGTATCATGTCCTTGCTTAACACGTTGCCCTTGCTCAGCCCGACAAACACGTCGGCGTCTTTCACTGCTTCGGCGAGTGTCTTTATGTCCGTGCGTGAGGTGGCGAACTCTGCCTTCTGCTCGTTCACAGCTTCACGACCTTTATATATGACGCCCTTTGAGTCGAGCATCACGATGTTCTCATGCTTTGCGCCGATGACACAATAGAGTTTCGTACAGCTTATGGCAGCTGCTCCGGCACCGTTAACGACAATCTTTGCTTCCTCTATTTTCTTTCCTGCCACTTCGAGCGCGTTCTTCAATCCTGCCGCCGAAACGATGGCTGTGCCATGCTGGTCGTCGTGCATCACAGGTATGTCGAGGGTTTCCTTCAGGCGCTTCTCAATGTAGAAACACTCCGGCGCCTTAATGTCTTCGAGGTTTATGCCACCGAACGAAGGGGCTATTCGCTCCACAGTCTCACAGAATTTCACTGGGTCTGTCTCGTCCACCTCTATATCGAAGACATCAACGCCGCCGTAGATCTTAAACAGCAGTCCCTTGCCCTCCATGACGGGCTTACCGCTCATGGCACCGATATTGCCGAGCCCGAGCACTGCCGTACCATTACTGATAACAGCCACAAGGTTGCCTTTGTCTGTGTATTTGTACACATCGTCCGGAGTCTGTTGGATTTCCAGACATGGATATGCCACTCCTGGTGAATACGCCAGACTCAAATCTGTCTGTGTCCGGTAAGGCTTTGTCGGCTTAACCTCAATCTTTCCCGGGCGACCATTCGTGTGATACTCAAGAGCTGCTTCTTTCGTGATCTGTGCCATGCTTAAATGTTATTGATGATTCCTTTGGGACTTTTTGATAATAAATATGTGCAAAGATACAAAATCATATTGAAACAGTCGATGTTTACTCTTTTTTTTCTTGCTTTTTATACCAAAAATTGCTTACATCGTCTTTTCTCTTATCTTTGCCTTTGCAGTTATGAGGTCAAAATGAATACTCGCCGTGCGCTTACTGCTGACGAATACTGTACGGAAAAATTACCTTCGCGGTTTTTCATGAAATATAAAACCAAGATTAATGATTTGCCATGTCAGCATGGCATAAAACCATGTCTTCGAGGACTGACAAGAGCTAAAAATAGCTTCATTCCGTGCTTTTTCTCTTAAAAAACGGTGGTTCTTTATGCTGAAAGCGATGGTTTTATAGGCAAGAAGCGGCGGTTTTAG